>Ga0315315_10000492_pt1 | contig 33321 bp, 7 predicted proteins | sample M140m3416metaG_FD_203699 | JGI IMG/M metagenome (GOLD analysis project Ga0315315, IMG submission 203699) | Ammonia-oxidizing marine archaeal communities from Monterey Bay, California, United States - M1 40m 3416 | ecosystem: Environmental > Aquatic > Marine > Intertidal zone | place: USA... | reverse complement strand
CTTACAATTACACAAGATTATTATACATTAAATTTTGAAGAATATTTTGATATTCGTTATCATATATTGCCTGAATATAAAGAACAAGTTCAATTAGATTTTGAAATAGAAATTATAAGTAGAGATACAGATTTAGAAATATTATTATTTTATAAAAATAATAAATTATATTATGCAGATAGTTTTGGAGATATAACAGATTATGAATTTAATATAGCATATGTTAATATTAATTATAAAATAATAACAACAAGTCAATTAATTTTATATAAAAATGGTAGAGAATACTTACGCTCGCAAAACAATGTTTTATCATTTAAACCAACTGCAATAGGTGATATTTTAGATCTTAGTGATAATCTATTATTTACAATTAATATATTAAATATTACCACTTACATTAATGATCCTTATTTAATTATAAATAATAGTAATAAAGCAAAAACTAGTAAAAAAACAATAAATCTTATAAATTTAACAGATGATACTGCACCAACAGTTATACATATTAATATTTTTAATAATTATAATTCTTTAGTGAAATTAAATACTAAAACATTAAAATTAAATAGACCAATATTTACATCATTATTAGTTGATAATTTAAGACATACACCCATTATTTGTAATATGAAAGATTTAGTTAAAGATCAAACACTTGATATATCTAGATATGACTTTAGTTTTTCAATATTAACTGATAGTAATTTATATTGTAATAATATTGTAGAAATTAATAATAATGAAATAACAATAATCCCGTATTATAGAAATGAATCATATTTAATATATATTGATGTATATAATAAAGATATTCAAGCAATATCTGATCAATTAGTATATAAATTTGTTGAATTACCAGTTCTAGAAATTAATTCATATACAGATTCTTTTACTTTTACATCAAATCAATACATTTTTGATTATAGTAATTTTATAACTAATTATGCTATAGAATTTAATTTAGAATTAAATATAAATGTATTATCAAATGCTACCTATATACCAATTGATAATTATAATATTAGAACTACTAGAAATGCTAATCCATTTTATATAATTGATAATAATAATAAAAAATTAACTATAAACCCAGATTTTCGTAATAATACATATGATTTAAATCTATTTTTTGATATTACAAATATTGATAAATCAGATATTACTAAAACAATTAATTGTAATTTAAGTGTACCATTACAAATTAATGAAGAAAAAATACCATCAATAATTTATAATTTAGTTCCACCTACTTTTGATATTACAAATAATGAAAGTAATCAAATAATTAATTTAAAAGATTTTTATAATTATAAATATTTAGATTATCTAAGTTTTGAAACAATATTTTCAACATTTTCAAATGAACATATTAATATTGTTGATAGTAATTTAATTTTAAAATTTGATTATCATAATTGTAATTACGATATTATAATAAAGGTAACCGATACATTTTATTTACCATATGAAAGTAATATAGATTTAGAATTAAATATAAATGAATTAAACACAATAGAAGATATATCAACAACTTATGATTTTGATCAATTCATTAATATTTATAAAATTGATATTGATATTGATATGACAGAATTATTCGAAAATTTAACACATCATCCAAATACAGATCAACAATTTAATATAAGTTTATCAAATAATAAATATTCTGATAATACTTTATATTATATTCAAAATACTTCAAACTTAAAAATTACTGCAAATGGTAAAGGTGAAGAATATTATATAACAATTGAAAGTTTTATAAATGGTAGTCTTCATTATGAAAATGAAAAATTATCAAAAACAGTTCGATTATTAGAATTACCAATAATAACTGAAAAACATTCAAGTTTAACAAATATTAATCCAATATATTTTTCAAATATATATGATGTATATAGTTGTAATTATCCATTTTATAATAACTTAGTAATAGAAAAATCAATTAATAGAATTGATAAATATATTGATTCTTTTAAATATATTCCAGATATCATACAATATACTATAGACTCAACACTTAATACTACAGAATTTAAATATATTAAAGATAAACGTAATATTGAATATGATGTAAATTTCAACATTGATATTGATAATCAAACCTCAAATAACAATTTTATATTAAAAGTAATTGAAGATCCACCTATAGAATATAAAAATAATAGTAATATAATAATAGAATATTATGGTAATCAAATAAATATAAAAGATCAATTTAAAACAACTACAAATTCAAATATAATAATTGAATTTAAAGGTGCGTATGAAATAACATCAAATATAGAATATAATGAAGCAACAAATTATATTAGTAAATATTTAATAGAAACTTATATTTTAGGTGATTTGGAAATAGGTGCAGGACCAAATATTACAACAAATGTTTATAATCCTTATGAAAAATCATATATAATATCTACTAGTAATATAGTATTTGGTTTTTGGGTTGAAAGCAATATTGATCTTGAATTAAATATTAATTCAAGTGAAATTAAATCTATTAATTATTTTACAAATAATTGGTTTTATGCATTAATTCTTTATATTCCTATTAGTAATAGTATAAGTATTTATAGTAATATGGAAAATATAGAAACTATTCATTTACAAGAATATAATATTATTCAATATCAAATTGAATTTAAATCATCAAATTTAATATCTGAAATAAATTATTTCAATAATATGGATAAAAAAACCCATAATGCTTTAGTTAATAATATAAAAATAGATTTACCGTTTAATTCCACAAATCCATATCGTTTTGGTAAAGAAGGAACACCTGCATATAATTATAATGAAATAACAAATGAATTAAATATAATATTAGCAAATTCGGGTAAAAAATATGAATTATTATTTGATGCATATGTTGAAAATTATGAAAATTTTAAGAAATTAGAGTATTCTGTATTTGTAAATGAAAAACCATTTATTATAATTGAAGGTGGATTAACTAGTGATCAGATTTATCAAAGATCAATGACTGTGGATATAACAGATTCTAGTTCTTTCGATAGTCCTGAAAAAATTGAAACATTTAAAAAACAATTAGTTAATTCTTTAGTTGCTAAGAAATTTAGTAAAGATACTTCAATAAATTCAGAAGAATTAAAAAATAGCTTATTACAATCTGTAATTATTAGTATTGTTGATGATGAATTAGTATTAACAGTTAATCCTGATATTTCACAATCAACTACAACAGATGAATATATTGCAGATTTACAAGCAATATTAGTATCTGGAGAAACAGATACTACTGAAGAATCACAGCAAATAATATCACAAACAATTACATTAGAAAATATAGATTATACAAAATTAACTACAGAAGATAAAGCCATTATTATTGAACAAACAAAGAATTCATTGAAAGAACAAAATAGTAAAATATTAGATAATGATATAATTATAACTTTATCAGGTAATGGAGATAAAGTTATTGTTTCAACTGCAATTAAAGTAACAGAAGACACTATTCAAAGTGTTAAAACAAGTTTAACCGAACTAACCGAACCAACCGAACCAACAGAATCAATAGGTGAAATTATTAAAACAAAAATAATTGATACAAAAACTTTAGAATCGAAAGTTATTTTAGATACACCAACAACATCACCAATTGAAATAAAAATAAAAACACTTAATTTAATATTAGATTCTATATTATTTAAAGCAGAAGATGTATCAATTATAAAAGAATTTGTTAAAGATGGAATAAAAGAAATACAAGAAAATAATATAAATTTTATAGAATCTGAAATAACAGCAAATGATGATAATTTTGTAAAAATTGAAATTCGTGTAAAATATACAACAGCCTTAAATGATATGAGCAAACTTAGTGAGAAAATAAAAAATAAATATTTAGCATCTAAAAGTTCATTTATTACCAGTGTTCCATCAATTCCATTAGAAGAATCAACAAAAATATTAACAACACAAGACGTTCAAATATTTGATATAACATTAGATAACGTCGATTTTGATAAATTAACAGAAAATGATAAGAATATTTTGAAACAAAAAACTATAGAATCATCAACCGAAACCATAAAAGAAATAAGAATAAATAAAGATCCTATTACTAATAAACCAATTATATCTGTAGTATATGATAAACCGATTGATTCATCTATATCAATAGAACCACCTAAAATTACAGAAATAATTACTAATTTTAATATTATTAAAACTAAAGTTAATAATTTAAATACAGATAACTTACTAGTAGAAACAACACAAGAAACTGAAGGAACTGTTATATCAACAATAACATTTGAAACTATTGAAGAAAGAGATTTAGATCAAGATGAATTAATAAAAATTGTTAAAGAAGAACTTGTAGAAAAAAGTGGTGAAACAATTGAAAATATTGAAACAACAATTAAAATGGATAGTTCAGGAACTATAACTGTTGAATCAATTATAACAACAACTGATACAGAACTTGTAGATACTTTAATTTTAGATAAATCCAGTATTATAACTAAAGTAAAAGAAATAGAAACCGGTTATATTATTGATGATAGTATTGCTATAACTGGTGATGTTCCAACAATACCAATAGAAATTACAGAAACTGCAGTTAATAAAGAAATTAAAACATTTGATATACTATTAAATAATCTTAATTTTAATGATTTAACTGAAAATGATAAAAGTATTTTAATACATCAAACTAGAGAATCATCAACTGGAGAAATTAAAGAAATTAAAATTTTAAAAGATCCTGATACAAATAAACCAATTATATCTGTAATATATGAATTAGATGATCCATCTACAATAATACAAAGTCCAACAACAACAGAAATAGTTAATAGTTTTAATATTATTAAAACTAAAATTGATGATTTAGATACAGAGAACTTAGTATTAGAAGCAACACAAGAATCTGATGGAGCTGTTATATCAACAATAACATTAACAGATATTGAAGATGGAGATTTAGATCAAAATGAATTAAATAAAATTGTTAAAGATCAAATTGTAAGAACTACTTTTATTCCTGAAGAAAATATTGAAACAGAAGTTATAATAGATAGTTCAGGATTTATAAGTGTTAAATCAATTATAATACCAACAGAATCATCAAGTATTGAAGAAATAACAGATATAGTAATAAATCATCCTAATTTAAAATCAAATATAATAACTAAAATTAAAGAAATAGAAAATAGCATTGTTCAAATAACTGCAAACCCAATAATAGAAACAACAGAAACAAAAAAAATAACAGAAGTTGAATTAGATATGCCTTACATCGATACTACAATACCTAGAAATCAAGAAATTATTAAAAATAAAATAATTGAAGATTATCAAATAGAAGAAACAGATATTACAATTGATTTTGAAGCAAATACAATAAAATTATCAATAAGGCAAGTTGAGGAGATTAGTATAGCGGATGATTATGCAGATACATTACAAACTGATTTAATAATAACAGAATTAAGTAGTCAAAATGTAATTGTTGAACAAGAACCATCGGAATCTTCTTATGATATAACAAAACCTATAGAAATAATAGAATCAGAAGAAACAGAAGAAAATATAGTTTCAATAAGTTATTCTATTCCAAGTGACTCAAGTTCATTAGATGTAGAATTAGTTAAAGAACAAATAATAAGTGATTTAGGTGTAGATAACAAAGATGTAAGTGTTGTAATATCGGATGGTAATATAATAATAGCAGTTCCTCAAGATCCTGAAAATCCAGTTGATACCGAAATTATAACAACAAGTATTGAAACTGCATCAGTAGATAAATTACTTGGTTTTATATCTGAAGGTGAAAGTTCAGCAACAATAGGAATAACAACAACAGAACCTAAAGAAATAATAAGTGATACAGGTGATGATTTTGTAGATTTTGAAATGTTAATAGAAAATGTAAAATATGATGATATGGATAGTGGAGAATTAGAACAATTTAAAATAACAATAATTGATTTATTAAAAGAAAAATTAGGTGAAGATGTATTAGATATAGATTTAGATGATTTAAGTTTTTTAAGTGGTTCATTAAAAATTAAAATTAAATTAAAAACAAGTGATACATTAAGATTAGATACCAATATTATTAATAAACTACAAGAAGTAGTTGAAAATAAATTTTTAAAAGATACTATAACAAGTGAAATTTTAAATATATTTAAAATTACTGGTAATTTAAAAAATCAATTAGAACCTGGTAAAATAGAAGATGATATTGGAATTTATATCAATAAATTAGAAATTGTTGAATTACGTAGTAGTGATGTTGAAATTAGTAATACTATAAGTTTTGATAATATCATTTTTGACGATATGGAAACAACAATAAAAGAAAATATTATTTCTAAAATTAAAAATAATATTGAAAGTACTATTGATTCATCATCGGCAACTATAATATTAAATTCAAACAAAATTAAAATTAGTGTTACAAGTAATAAAGGTATATATGGTATTAGTGCAATTGAAACATCTTTAAATGTATTAAAAGATTCAATAAAAACAACAATAACATCAATAATTACAAAAGAAACTGGAATAACAGATTTAGGAACTAGAGATGAAGTAATAACCACAGTTGAAAAAAATAGTGGAACAACTATAATTGGTATTGATACCGGAACAATTAGTTCAACAGAACAAATTATATATACAAGAGAATTAGGAAATATTAATTTAATAGAATTTAGTAATATTGTTAAAGTAAGTGATTATATTGAACAAACTAATTTAATTTATAATATTGTAAAAGGATCCGAATTTATAGTATCAATAGCAAATGATGAATTTACAATAATTAATAATGGTAATAATAATATTCATCCAATTGAAATAACAGGTAATAAAGAATCAACAAATACAAAAATATTATTTAAATTTAATATAATAGAAACAAATGAAACAGCTATTAATTTATCGGGTGATTCTAATTTTTATCATTATCCATTAATATTTGAACAAGAATATTTATTACTTGATTTATATGATTATTATCGTAAAGATTATATAAATTATTATATATGTAATTTAGATCCAACTTATGTAAATGAAGTGTATATAATAAATAAAAGATTAATAATTGAAACTTTAAATAATAATGATATTTATAATTTTACAATTTATGCTGAAGATAAATTAAAAGGATTTATAAATAATGAAATAAACTTTAATATTAAAAATGTTAGAAATGTTAATCAACAAGGACAAATTATTGCTTTAACAGAAAATACAATTAATAAAACAAATACAGATCAACAATTAATAATAGATTTTTTAAGTGAATATGAAGTTAATAAATCAGATAGTAATATATTTAATGTTAATTTTTCTATAGAAGATAATAGTGAAAATATAGATTTAATTCAAGAAAATATAAGTATTTCAGAATCTAATATGCGTTTAATAATAAATCCAACAAATGTTAAATTAAATTATACCTTACGATTATATATAGGATATAAAGATCTTTATACAGGTATTCCAATAAATAGATTTAATCGTTCATTAAGATATTCAATTGAAGAAACAGGTATATTTTCATTTTATAATTTGGATTCATATCATAAAATATATAATCTTATTAATTTAACAAATAATGAAATAACTTGCAATTTAATTGAAAATATCAATTTACATTATGAAACATTAAATATAAATGATATTAAATTTTCAAATATAAATCCACCAATATTAAGTAATGCTTATTATAAAAACGATATTAATTCAAATGCTTATATTATCAATAATAATGATATAATATTTAGCGGTGAATATCGTAACACATCATATATTATAACAATTGAAGCTTATTTTGAAGAATATTCTAATGTTAAATTAAAACAAACATTTAATATTATTGAATCTGAAATACCAGAAATAATATTAAATTCTGATGAAATATCTCAATATACATATATAGAACAAAGCAATCAAATAATATATTTATCAAATATATTATCACGTTATAATTACATTTATAGCAATGAATTAGAAATTACATATACATTTGAACCACCAACATTAATAAATGCAAATTCATATATTTATAGTTTAACAAATGATACTTTAAATATTGAAACAGATTATCGTGGTAATAATTATAATATTAATGTAATAGTTACTGATACTAATTTTAATAGAATTAATAATGAAATTAATATTAATATTACAGAAATTGAACCATTTATTTTAATAGGATCAACAGGTAATACACGTTACAAAACATTTTATAATCTTGAAAATGACAGATTATTAATATCATTAAATGAATATTATGATATCAATATACCAACCAATAAAACTATTATTATTAATATAAATAATAGAGACTTAACAAATATTGATATTATTGATATTATTGGTAATACATATGAATCTAATATAGAAAATGATATATTAACATTAACATTTGATTATAGAACAATATTGACAGTTAGTAATATAATAGAAGATAAAATTTGTTTAACAAAAACAAATGATGAAAATATAATAATTGCAAATACTTTTAATTCAAGTTATTTTATAGCTGAAAATAATAATGATAATATAATTAGTTATTTTAATATACAACCTAGTGATAGTAAATCATATTACCAATATAAAGAAAATGATTATTTTATATGGAATACAAAAAATGTTAAATTAAATACTGAATATTATATTATTAATTACAATGCATATGATCAAGAAAATAATATATATATGATAATAAAATTTATAGACATAAATGACATTAATTATAATAAAATTATAAAAACACTAAATTATGATAGTAGCATAAGAGATGTTTATGATGAATTTACTATCAATTCAAATGTAATAGTTCAACAAATAGATTATGATAATATTTTTAATTATAATGCAAATTATCGTAATTCAAATATACCTGTAGAAGTTACCTTACATCACATTAATTATCCATATCAAGAAAAAACTATTAATTTTACATTTAGTGAAGATTCACTTGGTGATATAGAATATAATGATATTGTAGTTGAATTAGTATCATCCAATACAGATCTATTAACATATAATTTATACGAAGTTTATTGTAATAATGCAGAATTTGATAGAATAAAATATTCAGTTTTTGAACCTATTAATACTGAAAATTATATAACTTTTGATAATTGTAATATATTAATTCAACCTGACTTTAGAGGTACTAATTATGATATTACAATTAAAGCTGAAGATATTGATTTTTCAATTAATAATACTAATTTTTCAATTAATATTGAAGAATATCCACCACTTAAGTTTAATGAAGAATTTAATAGTAATATAGTAATAAATAATCTATCAAATACTAGTGTAATTTATAATATATTTAATGATATAATAGTATATGCAAATCATTGTAATTTAATATTTAGTAATTCATATTTATCTAATTGTTTAGATACTGATTTTGGTAATTATAATTCATTGAAATTATTTAGTAATCCTATAAATCCTATAAATCCTACAGATACTTATGATCTAATAGATTCAAATATTTATGATATAACATTTAATCCTGAATATCGTAATAAAAATTATGAAATAGGTTATAATATTTATATATCGGGTTATGAAGAACAATATATAGAAGTTAAATTTATAATAACTGAGATTAATATACCAGAAATAATTAAATTAGAATCTATATCTTCTACAATTTATAATATTTATGAAAGTAATATTCCGGATATAATTAATTTATCAGATTTATATGATTATCCTTATTCAAATGAATTAATATTTAATATAACAACAACATCTAATTATTCATATGATAATCGTATATTAACATTTACACCTGATTTCAGAAATACAAATTATATTTTAAATATTGAAGCTTATGATCCTTATTTTACTAATCAAACATTTCAAAATAGTTCCAATAATATTATTAACTATAATATTACTGAAAAACCACCATTAATTTTTGATAGTATTCCTTCATTAACATTTACATACCAAGTAAATAATGAGGGAACAACAAGTTATGTATTTGAAGACTCATATGATCGTAATACATCAATATCTGGAAATAATCCAGATATTACGGTATATGTTGGTGATAAAATAGTATTTGATAGAATTACGGATAATCATCCTATTAATATTAGAAATAGTGCTGGAGATATAGCACAACAAATTGATGAAAAAACTACATATACTTTTAATGAAATAGGTGTGTTTGAATATTATTGTACTAGTGGTCATTCAAGTATGAAAGGAATAATAAATGTAAATGAAATACCTTTATTTGATCAAACAGTTATAATAAATAATTTAGGTAGAGAAGAAAAACACTATAATATCATCGATAATGTTAGAATATATGCAACCCATTGTAATATTTCAATTAACAATACAACTACATTAAGTACAAGAACTGCATATTATAATGAAAATTATCCAAATTCTATTACTGTTACAGATAATAGTAATTTAATAATTGCATCAGAACATAGAGGTGAATCTTATACAAATGTATTTGATATATATATATCAGGATATGATATACAAAAATTAACAAAGAATTATGATATTACCGAATTAAGTATTCCAGATGTAATTAATATAAATAATGTTTATACATCAACGACAGAAGAAACAAAAAAATTTATATTAGAAGATCTATATGAATATCCATATGCGGATGAATTAGTATTTTCAATAATAGATTCAAAACAAAAATTAAAAACAGCGGAGAATTTTTTAAATCCAATTGAGGACTTAATAAACCATGGATTGTCTAATATTAATGACCAATGTAATTTATTTATTGATTTACAAATAAATGAACAAGAATTTAAATTCACTATCAAAGCTGAAGATTTAGAATTTCAATTATCTAATTTAAATCTTACAATTGAAATTACAAAAGATACACCCCTTAATTTCAATATTGAAGATTTTACAAATCAATCAATTATAAATGAAACTATTGAAAATATGTCGAATTCAATAATAACAATTGACTTTTTTGATAAATATGTATCAAATATAGATGAAGGTAATATTTTAATAATCGAACCAATGTATGAACATAATTCAAATATAAATGGACGTTTAGCTTATTATCCAGATTACTATCCTACATATAATGAAGAATTACCTTACAAAATAATAGATTCAAATGTATATTTCTTACCAGAATATCGTGGAAATACATACTCAAATATTTTTAAATTATATGCACGAAATGTAGAACGTAATATCAATTATGATAGTTATTATTTACAAGTTAATTGCATTTGTTCTGAATATACAGTTCCGTCTATTATATTTAATGATAATAAAGAAACTATATTTACATCATTACCATTACAATATAATAGTATTAACGAAGAAACTTATAATTTATCATCATTATATACATATCCATATATAAATTATTTAGAATTTAAGTATGATATAAATATCGATATTCCATATAGCAATACTGTAATGGAACAAAGTAATTTAAATATAATATTAAAACCAAAATTTCGTGGAAAGAATTATACAATTACAATTGATGCATATGATAAATTTGAACATTCTAATGTAGAATTAACAATAGATATTAATGAAATACCAGCTATTAGATTTATTGATGAAAATGAATATGCAAATAAAGTTTCTAATATAAAATCAATAAATGTAAATGATCTTACAAATACGCAAATAATTTATAATTTAGAAAATTATATTATTAATAATTCTGATACATTAATACTATTTAGCAATATATTCCCAGAAATTCGTGAAGCTTATTATGATAATACAACAAATAAGAACGCACTTAAACGCATAGATACTACAATTGTAGAATCAAATATAATAAATATAACTACTGATATTATCGAAGAACATAATGGTAAAAATAGTTATAATGTAAATTCAAATATTATAAAAAATATTAATTTAATAGATCATAAAGATTTTTCGGTATCATTTAATTTTTATTTTACTGAAGATTCTATAGAAAAAGATTATTTTATTATTAAAGGAACAGATTCTAGTTCTTCTACCACTACAATATTAAAATCTAAAATAATTAATAATAATATAAGTTTTATAACAAATACACTTAATACTATTGATCATTCTATTAATTCAGGATCAGGATGGAAACATATTGTATTTAATTTTAAATCAAATTCTCGTGAATTATATATTAATAATAATGAAATTGTAAAAACAGAAAATGGATTAAATAATGATTATACAAATATTGAAATTACAATTAATAGCAATATTGAATATTTTCAAAGTTTTAAAATTATTGATAAACCTTTATCAATTAACGATATTGATTATTTATATAATAATGAAATTATTACACAATATTATGATAAAAATAAACTTTATATTAATCCAGAATATCGTAATCAAACTTATACCACTCAAATCATTTTAAAAACACAAGGATATGAAGAAATTAGTAGAACATTAGAATTTATTATCACAGAAACTCAAATACCACCTATAACATTAAAATCTCAATATAATGATATATTAAATTATACCTATTGTAATTTATTCAATTATACTTGTAATATAGAAAATATAAGTGATTTTTACGATTATCCTTTTAGTAATCATTTAATATTTACAACATCAACAAATAAAACAATTGAATCATATAATACAGATAAATCATATATTATTACAACAGATAATGACGAACTTAATATAACTGCTGATTATCGTGATATGGATTATATTGTTACATTAACAGCAACTGATCCTGAAAATAAATTTAATTTAGTTAATAGTAATTTTGAAGTTTTTATTCACGAAAAACCACCTATCGAATTTGATAATTTTGAACTTATTTATACAAAATATGTATGTAATTTAGAAAAAACTGAATTAAATTGCAATATATATGATAATATTATTATCAATGTTGATTCCAAATATGTTAGTAATTTAAGTTATGATCATCAAACACCTACTGAAGATATTCGAAAAGCATTTTATAATCTATTTGATAACGGTGATCGTAAAGATGCATATTATATATCTGAATCTAATTTAGATATTATACCAGAATATCGTAATCAGAACTATACATTAGATTTTAACATAAAAATTGAAGGATATGAAAGTCAAATAATAAATAAAATATATGATATAACCGAATGTAATATACCACTTATTGTTATTGATCAAACCGTTAATAGTAATTTTATAGGTTTGTCAAATGAACCATTTATTAATAATGACTTAGCAGATTATTTTACAACATATCCATTCAAAGATGATTTAAAATTTATTATCATTGAACCTGAAGATATAGAAAATAGAAAACCCTTTCTTGAAAATACATTTGGTATAGAAAGTTTTGAAAATAGACAAATAAAAGTTAAACCTGACTTTAGAGACAGCACGTATAATATTAAATTATTAATTTATGATCCGAAATTTTCATATTTTTATAATAATGAAAATTTTAATTTAGATACACGTAATTATCAAATAACTGGTTTTAAAACTAAAAATCTTAATTCATTTATTGAAAACTTAAATAATGACGATAATAATTATAGTAGCAATGTTTTTAATGAATCATTAGATTTATATTTTACTGAAATACCACCCATCGAATTTAATAATACAATTGATATCATCTATTATTGTAATTTAACTAAAGATACTGAAACTTGCAATATTTATCCTAATATTAAATTTAATGCTCCTGTTGAACCAATTATAACATCTTTTGAATATAGTAATTCTATAACACTAAGACACGCTTTTTATAAATCAACTGAAGAATTAAATGCAATTAGTATAACAGAATCATCAAATATTAATATATATCCTGAATATCGTAATCAATCATATATTATTTATGTTGATATAAAACATTCAAATTATCCTAATCAAATAATAACACAAACATTTTTCATACACGAATGTAATATACCCGATATAACATTTAAATATCCAAATATTACTTTTGAACATTTTAATCAAGAAACAACACCAATAAATTTGGAATGTAATAATGATCTTAAAGAATATTTCAATTATCCATTCATAAATAATTTAGAATATAGTTATAATATATCTAATATTACTCAAGATATTCCTTATGAACTAATTAGAGATCCAGATATTGTAATAAATAATAGTAATATTACAATAACTCCAGATTTTAAAGGTTATGAATATAATGTTAATATTACAGTATTTGATAATAATTTTGGATTATCCAATATTGATTTATCAATAAATATTGTAGAAAATCCACCAATTAAATTACTTAATGGTCCTAATATATATTCTAATTTTATTGTAATAGATAATTTATCAAATGTTGATTTTATATTAAATGATACTGATATATTTGAAAGATTATATACAGAATCTGGTGGTGTCACAACAGTATCTAAAGAATCTGTAGATAATACTGGTATTTTAAATAATTTTAAAAAAAGAAATACAAGTGATAATATAATAACTTATCCTTCATCTAGATTAGAAATATCACCTTATTATAGAGATGTTAATTATAATTATAATTATGATATTTATATTATTAATAGTGGTTCTACAGATACACATAAATATCAATATTTTAAACTCAAATTAGTTGTTAATGTTATTGAATTACCTATACCACCCATCAATGTTTATGATCCTGATAAACTTATTTATTCAAATCTTTCAAATAATATTATTACTATTTCAAATTTACAATCATTATATGATTATCCTTTTAAAGATTATTTGAGCTTTGAATATAGTAATAGTGAAACTGGAAATTACAATATTACTTTAAATGAAAATGATCTCACAGTAATTGCAGAATTACGTGATAAAATATATACTTTAACATTACAAGCATATGATCCATTATTTACATATGGTACTGAAGTAATATATGATTTAACATCAAATACTATTAATTGTAATCTTATAAATGAAACTTTAAAATTTGAATTCCAAGAATTGCCTGCTATAAGATTTATTGATGGTTCTATTAATACTAAAACAATCGATATTATCACTGTAGGTAATATACAATCTAATATTGATATTAGAGATCACGTAACTATATTTACCGATCATTCCAATTATATGTTAAGTAATACATCAGTTTTACCAAGAAATGCATATTATATAAGTGGTGTTCATAGTAATGCAGTATTTTTTGGATATGAAAATGATGATAAAATTGTTATGAAAACAGAAGATACATTAATTTATATTAATCCCGAATATCGTGGTCATAATTATACAGTAGATATTGATATTTATATGTCTAATTTTATAACTAATAAGCTTACATTATCATTAAATATTATTGAAGAAAATATACCTGTTATTGAATTAGATACAGATTTAAATATTACAAGAACATTATTAATTAATGAAGATATAATATCAAATCTTAAAAATCAATATAATTACGTCTATTCTAATCAATTACAATTTACTTGTAATATTATTGAACATAGTACAACATTAGGTTATAATGTTGTTTTAAATGAAGATACTTTAATAATTGATCCTAATTTACGTGGTAATAATTATGATGTTATTATAAAAGCATATGATCCTAATTTTACATCTAATTTTGAATTAGATTTAAATAAAGAATATTGTAATCTTATAAATGAATCTTTAATAATTAGTTTTCAAGAAACTCCTTCAATTTACTTTAAAAATATGGATTATTCAAATTTATCAAAAACAATTAGTATTAATGCATTAAATAATACAAATATACAATGTAATTTATTAGATATATTATCTAATGTAACTTCAGAAAATATATATATTATAGAAAATATTAGTGAATTACCTCGTGAAGCATATTATTTAAATGATAATAATAGTAATGCAGTTTATTTCGGTGATCTTATAGAAGATATTATAACTATAAATACTGATCCTATTATCAATATTAATCCAGAATATCGTGGTGATACTGAATATACAATTTCATTTAATATTTATGCATCTAATTTTACAGATAGAAAATTATCAATTGATCTAGCTATAACAGAAGAAAATATACCAAATATTGAATTAATCGCTGATATTCAAACAGATTTTTCAAATCTTTCAAATAATATTATAGTTATTGAAAATCTACGTGATAAATATAATTATGTATATTCTAATCAATTACAATTATCAATTGTAAATGAACCAATAGACGGTGTTAATTTAAGTGATGATACATTAACGATTATTCCTAATTTACGAGATAATATATATGATATAATAATAAGAGCAGAAGAATTAAATATAAAACAAAATGATAATGATCTTAGTAATAATGAATTAATATTTAATATTGAAGAAATAGCACCTATTAGTTTCAAAGATAGTTATATTGGTAGCAATTATTATAGATTTGAAATATCACTATATTCTGGTAATAATAATTATACATTTAATCAAAATGATTTAACAACCCATATGTTTGTTAAAGGTTTGGAAGAATGTAATATTATTTTAGAAATTAAAGATAGTTCTACATTTGGTAATTATAGTCTTAGCGAAAGTAGCAATGAATTAAATATAGTAGTTGATTATCATTATTATGAAGCATGTAATATTGATATTAAAGCATATTTAGAAAACTATCCTAGTATTAAATTAGAAACAACAATTAGAGTAATTATACCATCATTAGGAGTACCTATATTAACAAATGATAAACAATATTATAATTTAATTGCTGATAATTATTTAGACCCTATAACACATAAAATTGAATTTTCAAATATTTTTAAAAATACACAAGATGTTGAAAATCTAACAATTAATATTACAAATATTAGTTTACCAGATTCATTCGGATATTCTGAAAATATGATATATAGTTATATTAAACCTAGTTATAGACAAAATAATACTATTAACATCCAGAATGATAATACTAATTTAAATGAAAATATTAATATTAATTTAAATTTATATAATTCAAGTTGTAATGAAATAGGTCCATATTATGTTGGTGATGATAATAACAATTATAATATAGTTTATATATTTAAATATGATGAATCAACAAATACAGATGGATTAAATACCACATATAATATTACTTTTGATGAAGATCATACAAATGTAGATTTACTTGTAGTAGGTGGAGGAGGAGGTGGTGGAATTGGATTAGATCTTTATGGTGCGGGTGGTGGAGGAACAGGAGGTATATTACATAATTCAAATATAATATTACATAAAAATGTAGAATATCAAATAACTGTAGGTAATGGAGGGAATGGAGATGCAGATGGATATGATTCAATGTTCTATTTAGATGATGGAAACTATGCATTGGCAAAAGGTGGTGGTAAAGGTGGTAGCCACAATTCAGCACCTGGAAGTGGTGGAGGTGGAAGTGGAAATCCAGATTATAAAAATGGTGGTTTAATTACTGATTATAATTGTAATATAGGTGATTTTAGTATATTAAATAGTTATCAAAATGTAGGTAATGATGCTGATATAAATTATCTAATAAGTTATATAGTATTTAATTATGATGAATATGATGAAATTGAATTTGTGGAATCTCAATTATTTGTTGATGGTAACGTAAGTATATTAAGATGGATTAAATCACATAATGTTATTATATCAACTGGTAATTGGAGTAAAGAACAAAAAGGACTTGCTGCAATAAATCAAGATTTTACTTGGAATGATACTACAAATTATTTAACCAAATATTCAACTAGTGATGAAGAACATTCTGGTTGTTGGGGATTCAAACTTACTCAAAATATAAGTTATACTCTTAATGAAATTTTATACGATAAACATTTTATTTTAAATAAAAAAGAAACACCAATTGAACTTACAACAATTGCATATAAATCAAGATCTTCAAGTGGTAATCTTGATCGTGATAAAGGATGGTTACCAAACTATTTTAAAATATTTGGAACTAATTTTGATACTTCAAATATTACATTGGATAATATAAAAACAAATAATTGGACTGAATTAGTGGAAATTAAGTTAAAAAATAATTATAACTTTGTATCTTTAAATAAAGATAAAATACATAACTTGGACGCTCAAGAATATACTGACGAAGATATTGGTAACAATTTTCATAAATATACTTGGACTAATACAAATGAGAAATTTAATACATTTTTATTTATGGTTATTTCAAATAATCAAAGTGATCTAACAGCAGATAAAGAAGTTGTTAATGTAGCACAACTTGTATTCCGTGGTGTTGAAAAAACTATGATTGATTCAACTGGTGGAGATGGAAGTAGTAGTGATTTAATATATTTAAAACCACCATTGAATTTTGATGGTGGTATTGGGAAATCAAATATTGATATTACTAGTTTCGAAAACGGTTTAGACGATACTGGTAGTGGTGGAAGTGGAAATGGTGGTAAAGGTGGTTCAGGTATAGTTTTATTGAAATATAATACAGGTCATAAATATTATCCAGATGAATATTATTGTAATTTACTACCATTATATCAAGAATTAACAGTAGATGTTGAAAATATATTTGGATCAAATACTGCCACTTTAAGATTCATTAACATAAATAAATTTAATAGTTTAGCTATTGCAGATATATCAAATCCAAATTATAAAATAGATATAACAACAGATAATATAATTTGTAATATTAATTCAGATTTTGAAATTATTTATCGAAATCAAAATATATCGAATATTAGTAAAGATAATCAAGATTTAGTTATAACAAATGATCAAAGAGGATTATATTATGATGTAATTATTAATGATAGTAATTACAATTATGTATATCGTATTGAAGAATCTGGTGATTTAGCAAAACCAATATTAACAAATAATGATAATTATTTTAATTTAGTTTCAAATAGTATTATAGAATATCCAAATATATTTAAAAATACATATTCATATGATTTATCGGAAATAACTATCTATGAAATTACAACATATCAAAATGCATTTACAATAGATAAAAATAAATTAATACCTGTTAGCGATATAGAAACCAGATTATTTAGTGCATCAAATGTAGTTAATATAGAAATAAAAGCATCTAATTTATATCAAAATAATACAGAAACATTAACATTTTTCAAAATAGATGATTCACTTTCTAATATTAAAGATTTAACAAATCCAACACAAACAATTGAATTTAAACCAACAGATATATATTGTAATATTTTAATTGGTGAAGATTTTAATATAATATTTGATTATTCAAATATAAATAATGAATATGTAATAAAAGATGATTATAATTTAATAATTTCTAATATAGGACGTCTAATAACATATGATGTAGTAATTAAATTAATTAATACAAATCATTCATATATATATTGTATTGAAGAATCTCTACCATTTACTGGACCTATTTTAAGAAATAGTGATATTTACTTTAATTTAATAACAAATAGTATTATAGATGAAACAACACATAAAATTGAATTTAATAATATATTTAAAAATAATAATGGTATAAATGATGATATTGAAATTATATATGTAAGTGATTTAGATAAATTTTCATATTCTAATAATATGATCTATAGTTATATTAAACCTGATAGTTCTGATAGTTTATCTTCAGATTCTTATTATTCCAATATATTTACAGAAGAATCACCATATTATACTGAAATAACAATTAAAGCCTCTAATTTAGGTGGTGAATCATTTGAAGAAACATTAAGATTTATTAAATTAGGTTATGATACTTTAACAGCATCAAATATTGATATTCCATCATATGAAATTAATTTAACAGATAATTATTTAAATTATCCAATAAATAATTTATATAATGTATTATATTCACCATTATATCCAAATGATTATAAAATTATAGATAGTAATTTATTAATTATAAATAAATATAGAAATGAAACTTTTGATATAATATTAACTATAGATAGTGAATATCAATATATATACCGTATTACTGAAGAATCAGGAACAAATAATATATTATTAACAAAATCAAGTAATTATAAATATATTATAGATGAAACAGAAGCTACTGCAAATCATAAAATAATATTTGATAATATCTTTAGACATAATTTTTTTATAGATAATAGTCCTATAACAATAACAAATGTAAGTATTCCAAATACATTTGATATTGAAAGTAATTCTATATTTGGATATTTACCCGAAAATACATCATCAATTTATCAATTATCTAATTTATTCTTATCAGGTAATACAGAACAAACAGTGGATATAACAGCAAGTAATTTATATGGATATAGTGTTACAGAATCATTAACATTTATTAAAGGTTTTGATAGCACATCAATAATAATAACTGAAACAATTGATACTAGAATACAAAATGTATTAGATATAGGTGATATTGAGTTAGTAATTCCATCTACAACTACTGAAGAAACAGTTAATATTGAAACATCATATTTATCAGAAGATGATTTTAGCTTACCTGTTGTAAGTGATCCTACAACAATAACTATAGATGATATAATATTGAGTACTGTAGAAACTATAACAATTGCAAGTAAAATAATTCAATTGACAAGATCTTCAAATATACCAGGTGTATTAGAGATAGAAGTAAAAACTGAAACCGGAGAAATAGATCCTAATAGTATATATGCTATTTTTACATATGATGATAGTGTAAATAAATGGATTCAAACAGAGGAATCATTTTATAATCCAGAAACAAATACAGTTCAAGTGAATTTAGAAGATTCTTTAGATTTAAAATACGCAATATTTGAAATTAAACCGAAAACTATAAGAACACCAATATTAGAATGGATGAATGTAGGATGGCAAAAACCAACAATTGGAACGGAAATAATAAATAGTTTATTAACAGAAGCATTAAAAACTAAAACAACATTTACAATTGAAGAATATACTTCATTTAACACAGATAATTTAAAAATAACAAATTACATTAAATCAAATAATAATTATTTTAAACCTAAATTAGTAATAATAGGAAATCCTCCAATATTGAAAGAATCTTCATTATATTATTATTTAGTGGATACTACATCAGAACAAGATTATAGTAATATATTTACAGTAACAAATATAACAGATGACGCTAATATAAAAATATCATCTATTGATAGAACAGATGTATTTACAATATTAGATAATAATATTCATAGTTATTCAATATCTAATTTATTTCTCGAAAATGAATATTTTACAGAAATGAATATAAAGGCAAGTAATTTGGATGGTGAAACGGAAGAAACATTAAGATTTTTACGATTAGGTTATACAACATTAACAGTTCCAAATTTAATAAATGAAAATGTAAGTAATATATATTTATTAGAGGATGAAGTATCATATGAAGTGGGTAAAACATTTAGTATAGAATATAATCCAATAGAATCAGGATGTAATTTAGAGATAGATAATTGTAATTTAATAATAAATGATGATTATAGAGGTATTTATGATACAATAATTGGACTAGGTGAATATATTGTAAATATATTTAGGATAAATGAAAGAGAAGATAATACAATTGATAATACTTATAGTGTATAAAAATGATTATACATTATTATATATATAAAATGGAACAAATTTATTTGAAAAAGTGTAAATGCGGTAATTTTGGTGTAGAACATTATTTCAATACAAATACAAATGAAATAATATATGTGAATGATAATAGTGATTTAATAGAAAAAGTGTGTAAAAACAATCGTTGTCATTATTTTTTTAATAACAATTGTAATAACAATTGTATGAGACAAATATGTGGTTATAAACATATTATGGATTTAGAATTGCCTCAAGATGGTAAAATGTCATTGATATTAACAAGCCATACAAGTGATGGTATTTTTGGATGGTTTAATAAAATAGATGTAAGTTATAATGTAATGAATAATATTTATGATATAAAGGAATTAAAAAGTGAAGATGATTGTAAGTTATGTTTAGATTACATAAATATAATTTATAATAGTCGTTTATATTATAATATAATTGATGAATTAGAAAGTAATCCAGGTGTAAATAGTGATTATTTGATAAAAAAGTTTAATTTAAATAATTTATTTAGTAAAATCGATTTAGATTTTATACCTCTTGTTTGTATTTTAACATATTTACCAGAAATATATAAATATGATGATTTATACTATAATAAACCCCAAAAAAGGAAATTAGAGAATCCTATAGAAATAAATATAACGAAAGTATCTAAAACTAAATTAACTTCTTTTGAAAAACAAATGAGAAGTAGAGAAAAAGTAAAATTTCAACCAGATTTAAAAAAGGATAGTGATTGGATAGAAGCTCGTAGTCGTAATATAAAGATAAATTGTACAGGTGTAATTTATTATATAAATAAATTAACAAATGAAAAAAGTTGGTTACATCCTCTAACAAAACGAAGTAATTTACCGGGTGGATATAAAACTCCAGAAGAAGCAGGATTAATATAAAATGCGTAAGTTATATAAGTGTTTATCTATTCTTAATGTATAAAATGGAATTTGAAATAAATAATGATTTTAATCTTCCAAATAATAAAATCAATATTTTAGATGATAATATTTTATTTAATAAATCTAGAATATCTGATGATGTTTTAAGTATGTCATCACGCGAAGATGCTAGTATTGCAGAAGAAATAGAAAGTGAATCTGGTAATGATAATCAATACGTTTTTAAACAATCTAGTATGGGTGCAAGTAGCAATTCTGATGATTTTTCTGAAATTTCAATTGACGATATTCAAAAACCAAGACAACAAATGAGAACAACACTTCAAGATGAAATGACAGAAAAAAAAGAAATATTATATCAATTTGATCGTTTAAGATCAAAAGGGGTAAAAGTTCCTTATGATTTTAATATGAATTCAAATATTCACGAGATGAGATCAAGTTATGAGAGGATTAAAAGGGAAAAAGAGATAGATGCAGCAATTAGATTTCAACGTAAAATGTTAATGGGATTTGTAACAGGATGTGAGTTTTTAAATACTCGTTATAATCCATTTTCTGTAGAATTGGATGGTTGGTCCGAACAAGTTCATGAAAGTGTTGATGATTATGATGATATATTTGAAGAATTACACGATAAATATAAAGATTCCGGAAGTAATATGGCACCAGAATTACGTTTATTAATTTCTTTAGGCGGAAGTGCTTTTATGTTTCATCTTACAAAGAAAATGTTTAGTAATTCTCAATTACCTAAAGTAGAAGAAGTATTACAAAGGAATCCAGAATTAATGAAAAAATTTCAAGAAGCATCAGCAATGGAATATATGCGTGGTTCTTCAGGTATTTCAAATCCTTCAAATCCTTCAAATCCTTCAGGTCCTTTAGGTCCTTTTGGTCCTTCAAATTCTTCAGGTTTATTTGGTTCTTCAGGTCCTACAATGCCATCATTTAGTAGTAATAAACCGGATGCATCATCAGGTGGTGATTTATTTGGTATGGTTTCTAATTTATTTAATACAACAAATAATCCAACAACAGATGTAGATGATATAATAAACAATGTTCATTCAAAGATAAATTTAGTTCCAACTGAAGATAATATGATGGAGACTTTAACAATGACAGAAGATGAAATAACATCTTTAATTGAAGATACAGCTGATATTAAAATGATTAATAGCAGTGTTGGTAAAAAAAGTAAGAAATCAAAAAAAGATACTAGAGTATTAAATCTTTAATTCTTTTGTTTTAAAACTTTTGTGCTTACATCTTTAAATACACTTTTTGAAGCATTTTTAAATTGACTTGCGGTTTTTTTTAGTTTTTTAGGGGTTTCTAAAATTGCAGAATAAGGATTTGATACTGTTTTCTTAATTTCACTACTTGTTTTAGCAGCATTATCTATTACACTTGATACACAAGTGCTAGTTACTGGAATAAGCATACTACCAATAAATACCATTACAATTAAAATTAATTCAATAACAGAACCACCTAAAATAAGTTCTCTACGCATATCTTCAGAACACTTGCATTTTTCATTAATTAAATAACGAACATAGTCAATTGTATAATAAAAGAATATACCTAACATAATAAAGAATACTAAATCAAGAACACCATATACAGTAGTGAATATAGAACCAAAATCAAGAGTAGCAGGATTTACGAATACTGTAATTATATAAAATATAGCACCAAATATACTGAAAGACTTGATGAATTGTCTGTTGGGGTGTTCTGAACATTCACAACCGGTTGCTTCTAATTTTTCAATATATAAATAGGTAGTGATTAATAGTATAGCTAAAAGTATTTTAAGAATAAAAATTGCTACTGCGGAATTATCCATTTTATTTATGTAAGATATTTTAATTTACGATGTTTTCTAATCTCTTAAATGTGGATCTATATATTCAATTTCAAGAAAATCAAAAATATCTTTTTCAGAATTGAAATAAGGAATATCTTTAACATCTGATTTAATTTTTTCCATTCTATGTTCATTCAATGTATAACCCATTTTTAATGCTTTATTTCTCACTTTTATATTATGTTCTTTTGAACCCGTAAAATATAATAAAGCACACGCATATTCTTCTGGATATGTTATCAACATATCCAAACGTCTCGCTATAATTCCGGATTCTTTTAATTTTACAATACCCATAAACTTTTTATCTTTACACGCTAAAATTTCTAAAATATATTTTTCTTTTTTCAATTTTTCTACAATTTCTTTAAGAATACCAATATAATCATCTTTATTTTTTATTTTTACTAATAAATCAATATCACCACTTGATTCTTTTTTTCTTCTATAACTACCAACTATATTTATACATTCTACTTTTTTATTTTCTAAAATTATTTTATGTAAATATTTATCGTGATCTTCTATTTCTACATAAGGTATTCGTTTTTCTATATCATCATAATATTGTAGTCCTATCTTTTGTTTTGCATTTAATAATTTTGAATCTAAAATTAAAGCATCTTTAAGTTTTTGAAAAGTATTAATACCTTTTTCTTTTAAAACTTTCAATTTAGCAGGACCAATCCCATATATTTTATCTAAAGATTCATCAATTGCTTCAGGATCATAATTTTTTATAACATAGTCAATTTTTTCTTTAATTTTCACACCAATACCTTTTATATTAATTATATCTGTAATTGAATTTATTTTAACACCACTTAAATTTTTTATTGCTTTCTTATAAGCATTCTTTTTAAAAACATTATCTTCTTTATCTTGATATTCTTGTAAATAAGCAATAACCGGTTTATTATAATCCATTATCTATTTATTAGATAAGAAATCATTTTTATTTTCTATTTTATTTTTAATTTCTTCTATTTTAAATTTTGTTGATGATGATATTGTATCAATACACATTAATTTATCTAAATCCTTTTTATTAACTAGTTGATATAAAATAATTAAATGTTCTAATGTAGGATCTATCAATTCCCTTATAGAATAATTTTTTATTATTAAATTTAAAATATCTTTAGCAATATTTGAAACAAAATGAATATCTTTGTAAAATAATAATAATTCTGTTAAAACTAATTGGGAATCTTTCCATTTATTAAAATTTGAATAAATATCTTCAGGACAACCTGTTGAATATACATTGTTTTTTACATATTCATCTGGTGTTATCCAATATTGTGGATTTTTATCATAAATTATATCTAATTGAGATATAACTTCATTATCTTTAAAAATCTTTAATACTCGTATATAATTTTTTATATTTTTTATATCTAATCTCATAAAATTAATAATATTGATAATATCAGTATCATATGGCTCTGATATATTATTTTCAAGTTTTGCTAATATAGTATCAATATTAGTATTTGTTAATTTATTAAGGAAACTAATAACCGTTTTCTTCTTTGTATCTTCTTCACGAAATCTACAATTAAATGCAGATATATGTTTTACGAATGTTTTAGTTGGAGGTTTTACATAAACATCTTTATTAATAATATCTTTAATATTATTAATTTTATCTAGAATCCGATTATCTATATCTGGATTTTCATCAAGTAGCAAATAAACTTCATTAAAAGTTGATAAATTGATAATATCTGCCATATTTTTCTTATTATAAAGTATTTTTATATGGATAGTAAATAAAAATGAAACCTATTAAACCTATTAAACCTGTTAATTTTATTAATAATAAACTTTTTATTATGATTGCTATATTTATTGTAATATTATTAATTGCCGTTATGTGTTATTCAATGAATAATACAGAATTATTTACATCCGGTAAAGAACTTCATTATTATTCTTTATCCACTTGCCCACATTGCACCGATTTTGATCCTGTTTGGCAACAATTTCAAAAGAAAACTGATAAATGTCATAAATATGTAGTAGATCAAGATGATATTGGACGTGAAAATTCAACTAAATATAACATAAATAGTTTTCCAACTGTAATTATTATTGATAATGGTGAAGCTATTGAAGAAGTAAATGATCTTTCTTGTACTGGAATGCGTGAAATGTGTGAAAAACATAAAATACCTTGCACCGCACCTTGTTAGATATAAATATAAATATAAATATAAATATAAATTATTTTTATAATATGATAATACGTAAATTATTATTATATTATTATTTTACAAATAAATTAAATTGTAATTTTAAAATTGCATTATTACTTTGTGGAATTAATAAAAATTATGAAGATGGATTGATATTTGTATCTTTATTATATTATTTTGATATTATGAAATTAATAATAATAATAGGTTCTAATATTAATTTAAAAATTGTTTATAATATTCATTATAAATTATTTAATAAATTAAAATTATATGATATTATATCTTTTACACAATATATTTTCTATATTAATTTTATGAAAAACTTATTAATATGCTTAGTTTAAAATACACTTTTTTTTCCTTAGTATTAGTTAAGAACTAAATAAAGCTATGTCATTTATTTCTCGTTTGTTAAAGGGATATCAAATAGATACACCCGTAACTACTAAGGAATATATCGAAAATAAAACTCTTCAAGGTAATAAAACTATTAGTAGTATTAAAAATAAATCCGAATTTATTGAAGATGTTGATATTTCATCCCCACAATTATGGTATATGTTTAATCATACTGATAAATTAAAAAATTATGGTGTTCAGCAAATTAATTATGATACTACTACTACAATTACATCCAATAATATTACAGAAAAACATATCAAATATACAGGATCTGGAATTACTCAATTAAATAAATATATTATTCAAGATTTACAAAATGATTTTACGATCTCATTTTGGTGTAAAGGATCTGGTATTGTATTTAATGTACATTATTCTACTACTGATTATATTAAACTTGTAATTGGTACAAATAGTATTTCAATGAATGAAACATCTATTGGTTCAGTAACTCTAGATATTACACAATATAATCATATTGTATTAACAAATCAATCTGTATATGTTAATAATATTAAAATTGGAAATATAACTTTACCGGATTATGTATTTGATTCAGATAATGATATTATAACTTTGGATTCTGGAATAGAATATTATGATTTACGTATTTTTAATAAATTATTAACTGATGATAAAATAACTAAATTATATAATTTAGGTAATAATAGTTCTACTAATTCTACAATTGGTGATGCTGGAACATATAGTAATAAAATTTCTAATTTTGACATTAATGCTATCGGAGAGAATTCAATATCAATTGTATTTTGGATAAATAGTGATAATGTAAATAATGATATAATTAATTATGGTGATCTTAAAATTGGTATAAGAGGTAAAAGATTTTATACAGAAACTGCTAATAAAAATAATGTTTTTAGTAATCGTAAATTAACTCAAGAATCACGATATTATTTTGTATGTGTAGTTATAGAAAATGTTGGTAATTCTCATATATTAAAATTATATATTGATAATTTTCCTGTAATAGGTAAAAAGTTTAAAGATACATTTACATTTACTGATGAAACTGCTATTAATGGTAATAATATTGAAAATTTACTTATTTATAATAGAACTTTAGATGATAGTGAAATAATGGATCTTTATATTCGTGATACTAAATTAAATGAAATAATTAGTGCTAATTTAACTGATTTATATTCTGATTTTTCTAAAAATATTGAAGACACTGATGAATCTTTATACAATTTACAATTACATTCTGAATTTGGAGTTAGTTCAAGTGGTAATACTGGTTCAACTGAAGAAACTACAACTGAAGAAACTAGAACTGAAGAAACTACAACTGAAGAAACTAGTGTATATGATATATATAAGTTTAATAAATATTCGGGTTATGTAGGATTCAAAGATGATCTATATGCATGGTATAAGTTTGAAAAATCTAATACTGAACCAATTACATCTATTGCAACTAATATGATTGATTCTAGTAATTGTTATTTGGCTTTTAAACACGATGGATCCACAGATAATCAAACTAGTTATACAGTTAATTTTCCAGAAGAAACCGAATGTGATATATTAATTGTTGGTGGTGGTGGTGGTGGTGGTGGTGATAATTCTGGTGGTGGTGGTGCTGGTGGTTTAATATTTGTTCAAAATCATACATTTAATGCTGATACAACTTATAGTATTTTAGTTGGAAAAGGAGGAATAGGTGATCCTGCACAAACAGGAGCAAGTGATGGTATAGATACTAAAATCACAGACTCAACACAAGATATTTTTACTGCTTATGGAGGAGGTGCAGGTGGGACAGATCAAACAGGAACATCAATAGCAGAAGGTAAAAATGGAGGTAGTGGTGGTGGTGGTTCTGGTTCAAGTCATACTACTACGGGTGGAACTGCAACACAAACAGGAACAAATAATTATGGAAATGATGGAGGTAATGGTTCAGTAATTTTAGGACAAGGTAGTATAGGACAAGGAGGTGGAGGAGGTGGGGGTGGTGCTGGTGGTGCAGGTTTAAATGGTAGTGATCCACTTGGAGCAATAGGAGGTATCGGTTTAGCTAATATTGGTAATATTGATTTTAAAACACATTTTGATTTACCAACAGATAATTCAATAGGTGAATATATAGCCACAGAAGACAAAGTATATTTTGCAGGTGGTGGTGGTGCTGGTAATGACAATGCAACCAATCCTACTGGTTCTGGTAATACATTAAGTAATAGAGGAGGTAAAGGTGGAGGAGGTAATGGTGGAACTGGTGTTTATAATAGTTTTACTTTAGTTCATAAAGGACAAGCGGGATTACCAAATAGTGGAGGTGGTGGAGGAGGTGGAACAGCGGCTAATCCTAGTGATTGGAAAGATGGAGGTTCTGCTGGCGGTTCAGGCATCGTAATAATTCGTTATTCATCTAGTGCAAAAACATTAGAAAATGCTATAGATTCTAATACAAATCAACTTCAAATACCGGCTGATTCAGTAATTACTAAAACAATAGGAACATTTTCACCTTATTCTCTTTATTGGAATGGTAATCTTGATGATAATACTGATAATTCATATTTAACATCATCATTAAGTAATTTAACTCCACCATTATCTATTTCTTTCTGGAAAAAACAGGATAAATTAGTATCAGAAGAAACTTTATCAATTACTGATAAATTAAGTTTATCTATAAATAGTAATTTAGCTGTTAAGTTCTCTGTAGGATCTACAAGTGAAATAATAGAAAATCAAGCTGATTTAGATTGGCATTTTTGGACTATTACAAGTGATGGAACATCCAACCAATTGTATCGTGATGGTAGAGAATTAGGAATTGTAATAAATGAATCATTAACACTCTCAGCAAATGATGAGCTAATGATTGGTAGTAATTTTTCAGGACAAAATGATGCATCACCATCATATTTAGAAGATTTACGTATTTGGAAGAAATCATTAACTCATCAACAAATAATTGATTGTATGTCAATTTATCCAGGATATAAGAATCATGCAAATGATCTTTATCTTTGGTATAAATTTGAAAATTATCCATGGAATACTTCAAATATTAAAGATTATTCTGGAGATAAAAGAGATGGAACAATTACAAATTATGTTAGTGCCGGAACATTTGATGACGGTTATCCTATATTCCCTGGACACGAAAATAATTTGAAAATATGGTATAAATTTGATGATGATACAAATGATAGTAGTGGTAATGGTCATAATATTAATATTTCAAGTGGAACGGCTAATTTTGAAAACAATTCTATTTATTTAAAATCTGGAAATGTTTGTAATGGAACAGTTCCAAATCCTACTACTGTTATACAAGAAGGAACAACCGCTATCAGTATAACTTATTGGGTTAATAATATAACTTCGTCTGGTAGCTGGAAATTAATTTGTAGATTGAGATCTTCAAATATGTATATTTATTATGAGAACTCTAATTTAAACTTTCATTTAGAAGGAGGAACAATTCAAAAGGATATAGGAGCTATAACAACCTTTACACACGTATCTATTTCTTGTAATGGTAATGATTGGAAATTATATTTAGATGGTGTATTACAAACAACATTAGATTATGATACTTCAAGTGACTCTACCTTACAAAATGGATTTACAAATGATAGTAGTGATAATAGTTTTAAATGGTTTATAGATAGTAATGATCAGTTTTACGGACAAATTAAAGATTTCCGTATATATGATAAAGCCTTATCAGAAACTGAAGTAAAACAAATATATGGTTATACATTATCAAGACAACAAGGACGTATAAGTCCATATGCGTATTTCTTTAATGGATCTACAGCAGATGATGCAGATAACGCATATATTACTAAAGATACTATAACTGATTTCCCCCCAACATTTTCAATTGCATTTTGGAAGAAATGTTTAGATAAATCCGTAGAAGGTAAATCATTTTTATTATCAACAACATCTGCAAATATAATCGAAATAGATGTTAGTAATACTGTTAATTTTACAATTGGTGATAGTTCAAATATATTAGAAGATTATAATGATGTAAGTTGGCATCATTGGGTATTTACGTATAGTGGAACAGAAATGGATATTTATAAAGATGGTATGAATCGTGTAGGACATATGATAAATAAGAAAACTGGATTAACCGCATTAGATTTCACTAGTGTAAATCATACAATATATGTAGGTGGTCATTCAACGGGTGATGCTTCACCATCATATTTAGAAGATTTCCGTATTTATAATAAAGTATTATCAGGAATTGAAATACAACAAATATATAGTGAATGGACAGGAGATATTGTAGATAAAAAAGATAATTTAAAATTATGGTATCAATTGAATAATAACCCTGTAGGTATTTCTGATTATCCTAGTGATAGATCAAAATTTGATAATGGTTATGTTTATAATTATGCTAATACTTCACCATATTTTGATGGTGTTTTAAAGAATGTTTTAAAGAATACAAATTCACTTGATGGTTATCCAGGATATAAAGATCACGAAAATGATCTTGTAGCTTGGTATAAGTTTGATGGTGATACTAATGATAGTAGTGGTAATAATGACCTTGTGAATATATCAGGATTTACATCATATCAATTTGATAATGATAGTATTGTAGGTCAATCCTCTTTTACACCTGCTGATACAGCTAATATGATTCAAACAAATAATACTAATTTTAGCAGTATGACTGAATGTAGTATATCATTATGGATTAAATTTTCAGGTGATAGAAGCCCAGAATATGATGTTGTTTATCACGTGGATTATAATAGAAATGCTGTCTTTCATAGAGTGTATGATACACCTGGTACTTCATCTTCAGGAAATAGTAACGCCAGAATAATGCTTCTATGCAATTATAATTGGGATGTAGGTAGTGGTTTTATTACTGAAGATGTATGGACGCATTATTGTATAACAGCAAAAAAAAATGGAACATATACTGATATGAAAGTTTATAAGAACGGGGTTTTATTTAATAGTTTATTAGGAACAGCCACATTTGAAAATACCAATTCCAAAATTAGATTTGGGTATGACTCAACATCATATGTTTTTCAGGGTTATTTAGACGATTTCCGTATATACGATAAAGCCTTATCAGATTTTGAAATTAAACAGATATATTCAGGATATACTGTATCAAGAGAAAAAGGACACGTAAGTCCTTATAGTTATTATTGGAATGGTTCTACAACTGATAATGATGATAATGCATATATAGAAGCCATAGGAACTGCTACACCAATGACAGATATTACTGATACAAATAGTTTTACAATTTCATATTATAAGAAACTTGAAGGAACAGTAGCAAAAAGTGCAAGTTTATCACCAGATTTCAATATATTATCAGGATCAACAAACCGTATATCTGTTGGTGTTAATAGTATTATTGAAACATTTACATATACCAGTGATTCACCCGGATTAACAGGAAAAACACAATATTCTCTAACATTTGCTAAAGATACCGTATGTGATATACTTATTGTAGGTGGTGGTGGTGGTGGTGGTAGTGGAAAATCTCTAAGTACTGTTCCTGGTAGTGGTGGTGGTGCTGGTGGTTTAATATTTTTACAAAATCAAACAATACCTGCTGATACCTATGCTATAATAGTTGGTAAAGGTGGTTATAAAGCAGAAAACAATACAGAAACAGGTCAAAATGGTTTTAATTCTTCATTTTCATACTTACAAACAGAAGCAATTGGAGGTGGTGGTGGAGGAAGTACCAAAGGTACAGCACCTAATGGAGTTGATGGGGGTAGTGGAGGCGGTGGAAATGTTACTTCTGATGCTGGAACTCCGGGTCAAGGTCATATATCAAATATAATAAAATCAGATGGAACAACAATTATAGAACAAAATTATAGACAAGGTTTTGAAGGAGGGTATCAAATATTAAATCAATATCCATATACTGGTGGTGGAGGAGGAGCAGGTGGTAGAGGAAAAAATGATTATGAAAATCCTGATACAACAGATGGAGATGGAGGTATTGGTAAATCAGGTGAAGGTAGTATTGATTTTAAAACATTATTTGGAATTACAGATACAAATATTGGAGAACATCATTCAGATAATAAAGTATATTTTGCTGGTGGTGGTGCTTGTGGTAAAACAAGTGGTAACGAAAACACAGGAGGATTAGGTGGAGGTGGAGATGGTCATAGTGATCAATTAGAAAAAGATGGGAAACCTAATACTGGTGGCGGAGGTGCTGGTAGTATTCAAGGAATAGCGTCCAATGGTGGTGGTAACGGCGGTTCTGGTATAGTGATAATTCGTTATTCTAAACAACATATAAAATTGAATGATATTTCATATGAAACCAATGTTTCTTTTGATTTAAATGTATGGTATCGTTGGACTTTTACATATGATGGAACTAATGCCAAGATTTATATGATGAATATTGGTA
>Ga0315315_10000491_pt1 | contig 33343 bp, 35 predicted proteins | sample M140m3416metaG_FD_203699 | JGI IMG/M metagenome (GOLD analysis project Ga0315315, IMG submission 203699) | Ammonia-oxidizing marine archaeal communities from Monterey Bay, California, United States - M1 40m 3416 | ecosystem: Environmental > Aquatic > Marine > Intertidal zone | place: USA... | reverse complement strand
GCCGGGTAGCTAAGTATGGAAGGGATAACCGCTGAAAGCATCTAAGTGGGAAACCCACCTCAAAACTAGTTCTTCCTATAGAGCCGTAGTAGACCACTACGTTGATAGGCTGGATGTGGAAGCACGGTAACGTGTGTAGCTGACCAGTACTAATAGCTCAATTGGCTTGATTTATGCACTGAAAAAAATTTTTAAATATAAATAATAAGATATAAATATTAAACAAAGAATCTACTATCCAATATTATTAAAAAATAATATATTATTTTCACTTACATGAATGGATCGTTAACTGAAATAGCCGACCAAGTTAGAAGTAAAGGATTTGTTTCAATTAGTAACTTTTTAAGTCGTGAAAATATTTTACTTGCTGAAAAAATTCTTATTCATAAAAAATTAAAAGGCAAAGAAAGCAGTTTTCCAATATTTGCCAATCAGTATTTAATCAAACTATTAAGAATGGATTTTGGTAGAATTAAAAAGTCCTTAATCTTAAAAAAAATAGCTCAAAACTTACAACTTGAAACCATAGCTGAAAATTTTTTTGGCAATAAAGCCGAACTACATATGATTGATAGTTATTACAGTGAAAAATCGAATGAAGATATAGCTAGTTGGCATAATGATTTAGGATTGAGAGAAACTGACTCAAAAGAAACATTTTACAATGTTTCATCATCAACAATAGAAAATAAAAAAAACAAAGTATCATCAAGAGGCATCAAATTTTTTATATACATGACTGATGTTCAAAGTGAAAATGGGGCTTTGGCAGTAATTCCTTTTAGCAACCAAATAGTTAAAGCTGTAACTCAGTTAATTTTAGAAAAAAAAATAGAACTAAGACCGTACTGGGGATTAAAGGATTTAAGAGATTTTGTATCAGAAATAAAAATTAAAAACTTATTATCAGAAAAATTAGGACAAAACGTTGTAGATAAATTTTTAATTAATTCTAGTTTTATTAACGAAGAACCTAAGGATAGTCAAAACTACGATCTAGAGATGAACAAAGGTGGCGTAGTAATTTTTGATGAATTATGTGTTCATAGAGGTTCCGCGCCAAAAAAAAACAGTCGTATAGTTTTAAGATATTTATACAGGAAAAAATGAAAAAAATATTTTATTTCTCGATAAGCTTAATAAGAAATATTTTAAATTTGCCGTTTGTAGCCTTGATAGCAATTGGAAACATTTATGCAAAATTTTTAAAGATTATTGATCAGCGAAATCATAGTAATTTCTGGCCAGAAATTCTAAGTAAAAATATTGACAAGTCGAAAAGTAAAATTTTTATATCAAAAGATAAACAAAAATTTATTGAATTTTACACTCCGACAAAAGTAGCTGGCTACAGAGTCAAAACTTTTTTTAAAAAAGAGCCGGAAACAATCGAATGGATGGACCGGCTTGGAAAAAAAGATGCAATTTTTTTTGATATAGGCTCTAACATGGGTGGCTACAGTATTTACTTCGCTAAAAAATTTGATGCAAAAGTTTTTTCATTTGAGCCATCCTATAAAAATTTGGAACTAATGATAAAAAATCTAAAAATAAATAAACTGCAAAATAATATAAGCGTGATTCCAAATCCGTTATGTGACAATTTTAGATTTTCAAAGTTTATTCAAAATGATTTTGTAGCAGGGCAAGCAAAAGCCAGTTTCTTACTTAATCAAAAAGAAAAAGACGAGTTTTCAGCTTATTTTAATGATAAGTCTACAGAAGTTATTTATGACACATTAGGCTTATCTCTAGACAATCTTTTTGATATTGGTGTTATTCCAAAACCTAATTTAATTAAAATAGACGTTGATGGGAATGAAGCAAAAATATTATCTGGTGCTAAAAAAATTTTACAAAATGCTACGCAGCTTTCCCTATTAATAGAAATCAGGGATCAAACAGAAAGCTTGATAAATAGTGAATTGTCCAATTTGGGTTTTAAAAAAATTCTTTCAATACGAGACAACCAAATTTGGGAAAAATAAATATTTTTGTTCAATAATTGAACATGCTTGTTGACATTATTGTTTATTTCAGTCATATGTGTTCAATTTTTGAACGCTATGATTGATGAAGAAAAGCAATTTGAACTTTTAAGAAAAATTCAAAAAAAACCCGATACATCACAAAGGGAGTTAGCCAAAGACTTAGGATTTAGTCTTGGAAAACTCAATTACTGTATAAAAGAACTTCAAAAAAAGGGATTAATAAAATTAAAAAATTTCAAAAAACAATCTGACAAATTAAATTATTTGCAATATGTGCTGACACCCAAGGGCATTTCAGAAAGAACTCAACTTACAATCAATTTCATGAAACGAAAAATGAAAGAATATGAAGAGTTAAAAAATGAATTAGAGAAAGAGAACGAATAATACATGTGGGCGATAATTAAAATTAATAAAAATAAATTAAATTATTTTAAAAAAGATTTTATTAAATTTTTTGACTCAAATTTTAAAATCTATACACCGAAAATAAAAATAAAAAATTCCAACAAAACAAATGTTAAAATTTCCAAAGAAGTAGCAATACTAGGCGATTATATTTTTTGTTTTCATGCTTCTCTAGGTATTTCTAATAAATTAAACTATATAAAAAGATTTAGAGGTCTTAAGTTATTTGTAGAGGGACATATTTATAATCAAAATGAAATAATTAAATTTATAAAAAGATGCAAAGAAAATGAGGATAAAGATGGATATTTGTTACAAGATTTTTTTGATAAAGAGTTAAACAAAACATATAAATTTTTATCGGGACCATTCACAAATTCAATTTTTAATATAATAAGTTTACAAAAAAATAAGTTACAAGCTACAATAGGCAACATAAAAACAACGATAAGTACAAAAGACATTTTATTTAGACCTATTTGATAAAAAATGAAAAATAAAATTTTCGCAAAAAATACACTTTTGCAAAGTGCGGAGCTATGGAAAAAAAATTCATTGTAGTGATACCAGCCAGATTAAAATCAAGCAGGCTTCCGAATAAACCTTTGCTTAAAATAAAAGGTGTTCCAATGATAATTAGAACATTTAAGCAATGTAACAAGGTTGTCAAAAAAGAGAATATATTTGTTGCAACAGACTCATCAAAAATTGCTAGTTTATGCAGGGAACATAATATCAATACAGTCATAACGTCCAGCAAATGTAAAACTGGAACTGATAGAGTTTTTGAAGTTTCTAAAAAAATTAAAGCGGAAAATTATATTAATGTACAAGGAGATGAACCAATTTTTAATCCAAAGGATTTAACTGTGATGATTTCTAACTTATCAAGAAAAAAAAATTATAACAAAGTTCTTCTTGGGTATTGTGAATTCAATAGTAAGAAAATAATGAATAATAAAAATATACCGAAAGTTATTTTCGATAAAAATAATAAACTTTTGTATGCAACAAGATCGCCAGTTCCATCTCTTAAACAGGGTCTTATTTCAAAAGGATATCGACAAGTGCTTGTATACGTTTACCCAAAAATAATAATTAAAAATTTTAAGAAAATATATAACAAAAAAAAATTGTTGGAAAAAAGTGAAGATATCGAAATTTTAAGATTTTTGGAAAATGGCATAAATGTCAGATTAATCAAAATGAGCGATCAATCTAAGTCTGTGGATACAATTAAAGACTTAAATACGGTAAGAAAATTAATTAATTAAAAAAATGAAAAAAAATATTAAAATTTTTTTAACAGTTGGACCATCATCTTTAAATAAGAGATTCTTAAAATTTATTCAAAAAAAAAAAAATTTAGTTTCTTTAGTGAGAATTAACCTTTCCCATGTTAGCCATGATAAAATGCTAAGCAATATTAATTTTATTCAAAAACATTGCTCTATTCCAATTTGTATCGACACAGAAGGAGCTCAAATACGAACAAAAGTTAAAAAAAAATGTTTTATTAAAAAAAATAAAATTTTTAATCTATATAGAGATAAAAATACCTTTAAACTTTATCCAGAGGATGTATTTGACCAACTCAAAATTAATGACATTTTAAATATTGGATTTGAAGGTTTGATAGCAAAAGTTATAAGGAAAAAGGAGAAGTTAATTTATTTTAGATGCATTTCCTCGGGTTTACTAGAAAATAATAAAGGAGTGCATTTAGAAAATAGAAATATTAATTTAAATTTTATTACGCCAAAAGATTTGAAATGTATTCAATTAGCAAAAAAACTTAAGATTAAAAATTTTGCATTATCATTTACAAACAGCACTAACGATATTAAAAAATTTAGAAAACTTTTGCCCAAACAGAACAGAATCTTTAAAATTGAAACATCTTCAGCTGTAAAAAATATTGTATCTTTTTTTAAAAAAGAAAATAATTTCTTAATAGATAGAGGCGATTTGTCAAAAAGTATAGGAATAGAAAATATACCTATTGCACAAAGAAAAATACTAGCACAATCTAATAAAAAAAAGAGCGTGAAAATCGCAATAGCAACTAACTTTTTAGAGAGCATGATAGACAAACCTTTTCCGACAAGAGCGGAAGTGAACGACATCTTTAACGCTCTAGAGTTAGGTGCAGATAATCTAGTTTTAGCTGCCGAAACAGCTATTGGAAAATATCCTGAAGAATGCATTATTTTTTTAGAAAAAATAATCAAAACTTTTAAAAACTTTAAAAAATAATTTGAAAAATAAAATTGTAATACTAATTATGGGTCTACCAGGTTCTGGGAAAACAACTTTAGCTGAAAGAATTTCAAAAAAGTTAAAAGCAGACTGGCTAAATGCAGATAGAGTGAGAACAAAATTTAAAGATTATGATTTTTCTCACAAAGGAATTATTCGACAGGTTCGTAGGATGAAAAAACTTTCTTCTAAATCAAAAAAAAAATTTGTAGTTGCTGATTTTGTATGTCCTAAAAAACAACAGATAAAAATTTTTAAGCCAGATTTCGTTATTTGGATGGACACAATAAAAAAAGGAAGATTCGCCGATATGAATAAAATGTTTAGGCCTCCAGAAAAATACAATATAAGACTTAAAAGGAAAAATATTAAAGTTAATTTAAAAGCCTCAGTTTCAAAAATTAAATCTTTTTCAAAAAAAAATGAAATCTCAATTAAAAGAATTTAAAAAAATAATATTTATCTTAAGCATAAAAAAGTGGGATCTATTTAAAATCCTCGCTCTTATATTGATTGCAACTATTGTGGAATTACTAGGTTTAAGCATAGTTATTCCTTTTATAAGCAATACATTTAACTTATCCGATAAAGAATATTTAAATTTTTTAAATTTAGGTGAGTTAACTAACAGCGAGTTACAGTCGATTCTATTGATACTCTTACTAACTATTTTCTTTGCTAAAACTGTAATTTCTATATTTATAAAATGGTATATTGGTGTTTTTTCATCTAGACAGAATGCATTACTTCAAAAGAAATTAATTACCTTATATCAAAATATGAGTTATGAAGATTATGTCGCTAAAAACAATTCAGAGTATGTCAGAAATATAAGAGAAATAGGAAGCGATTGTCTTTCAAATCTTGATTTATCACTTAAAATAATTGCTGAAGTAATAGTGTTTTTGTTTATTGTTTGTTTTTTGGCATTTATTAATTATAAAGTTTTACTTATTTTATCGTCAATCTTTTTATCGATTCTATTAATTTATCAGTATTTCTTAAAACCTATTAGCGTCAGGTTGGGCGAAATTAGAAATGATGCAATAGGGAAAATTCATAAATATATAGATTTTGGAATTAGGGGAATGAAAGAAACTAAAATTCTTGAAAAAGACAGTTTTTTTACAAATAATCTTTTCAATTACGCAAATATTATCACCGAAACGCAAAAGAAAGCTCTTTTAATTCACGATAGCCCAAAACATATTTTGGAATTTTTATTTTTATTAATAGGCGTGATATTTATTTATTATTTAAGTTTAACCAATCAAGATTTAAAATTTTATTTTCCTATAATAGGTGTATATTTATTGGCATCTATTAGATTATTACCGAGTATATCTTTCATTATAACAAGCCTAAATAAAGTTGCAGGCCTATATTCTTCTGCAAATATTCTTTATGAAGATTTTAAAAATTTTTCTACAGAAAAAAAATATGATGCAAAAAGAAGTAATAATAATTTAGTTAATATTAACAGTATTCGAATGGAAGATTTGAGTTTTAGTTATAAAAATTCAAAAGATAAAATTTTTGAAAAAATAAATTTTGACATTAAAAAAAATGAATGTATTGGAATAATAGGTGACTCTGGATCTGGAAAAACTACTTTTGTTGATATTCTTTTAGGTCTACTAAAACCCTCTGGGGGAAAAATTTACCTTAACGACAAATTATTACCTGAAAATTTTAGTTTATCTGGAAATATTGCATATTTGCCTCAAGAACCTTTAGTTTTAGAAGAGTCAATAAAAACAAATATTTCTTTGGAGAAAGAGGAAAATAAGATTGATGAAAAAAAAATTTCTCAAAGTGTAAAACGTGCTAATCTAGAAAATGTAATTTTGAGACTTCCAAATGGATTAAACACCTTGATTGGAAAGAATGGTGTGAGATTATCAGGAGGTCAGAACAAAAGAGTAGCCTTAGCAAGAACATTTTATCACGGGAAAGAATTTATCATTGTGGATGAGGCAACAAGTTCATTGGATAAAAACGCTGAAAATTTCATTGCTGAAGAAATAAAAAATATTAAAGGCAAAGTTACAATTATTATAATCAGTCATAGCAAAAACATTATTAAATATTGCGATAAGATTTACGAAGTTAAAAATAAAACTATTTCAATTAAATAAATATGAAAGAATACAAAAAACTTTTCAAATATTACCGCAAATCTCTTTTTGATTATTATGAAAATTCATTTTTTACAAGTATTTATAGAATTGCTGCAATACTAATTTTTCCATTGTTTAAAAAACTCAATCCAAATTTAATCACTATTTTAAGTCTTCTTCTAGGATTGCTAGCATTATTTTTTTCTCTTCCATTCTATCAACTGGATTTAGGAATTATTGTAATTTTTTTCATCAGTTCATACTTTCTTGATTTCACAGATGGCATAGTTGCAAGATATCAAAAGAAAACATCTTTTAATGGTAGATTTATGGATGGACTTTTTGATATTTTCGTAGGTGGAATTCTACATATAATTTTTTTAACATTTATTTTAAAATTAGATAATTATTTTCATTTTTATTTTTACCTTGTAGTTTTAATTTTGCATCCAATGCAACATCTAGTAATGGATAGATATTCAGCTTTAGCCAGATGGATTAATGAAATTAATAATAATAAAAAGTTAAAACCTTATTTTAGAAACGATTTTTTTGGTAAATATACAAAATTATTTTATGATCTCCAGCATTTTTGCATATGGATCATACTTTTTGGAATTATAGAATATAAAATTGTGGTAGAGATATTTTTTGTATTTTCATTTTTTGCTTCAATCCTGTCTTTAAGTATACATATTTTTTTAAGTAATAAATATTTCTCATCTTCAAGTAACCAAAGGGACAATCATGAAAAATAATATTGAACAAAACGAAATAAAAAGATGGTGGGATGCCAAAAGACAGCTGCGTTGGGATAAAATTTATAGAGGAGAAGATTATGCAGCGTTAAAAGTAAATAATAGAATGAATAAGATTTTACATCATTTTAATAAAATAAAAAAAAAAGAAATAAATATTTTAGAATTGGGTTTTGGAGGAGGTCAGCTCGCATACAATTTAATAAAAGAAGGACATAAATATGTTGGTCTAGATGTTTCTAATAACTTAGTAAAATCCGCAAGAGCGAGATGTAAAAAATTAAAAAATAAAAAACATAAATTCATTTGCAAAAGTATCGACAAAAAATTAAGTTATCCTAAAAATCATTTTGATGTTGTTATTGTTTGCGGAGTAATGCAATACGTAACTAAACCAATATTTACATTTAGTGAGATTTTAAGAGTTTTAAAAAAAGATGGTTTTTTCATATGTGCTCAAACTAATTTTTTAGTATTAAGGAATTTTTTAAATTTACGATCTTTAGTCAATAGAATTTATTGCGTAGTTGCCGATGAAAAATATGAGGTTTCAATTTCTTTGAGATCATTATTATTAGAAACTAAACTTAAAAAAATATTTCAAGGGAATTTAAAAAAAAAAATCATCGAAAGTAATTTTTGCAACAAAGATTATGTCGATGTTAATTTTAATTTTAAAAAAAGAATTATTTACCAAAAAAAAATTTTAAGCTTAGGAAAAAAATCTGGTTTTAAGCTTTTTACAACCGACTCATCAGGACCTTTTTTTAAAATAGGTTATAAAAATAAGTTGTCATTTTATTTAAATAAATTTTTAGAAATTTTATCAAGTAGTATGTTGTTTAGTTTCTTGAATAAAATTAACAATTCTTTCATCATTGTATTTAAGAAATAGTATGTTCAAATTAATTTTTATAGGAGCAATTAACAGAAGTGGTGGCTCTTTATTACCAAGGCTGCTAGATGGACACAGAAATGTGGCAAGCTATCCGCTTGAGCTACCATTTTTTCACGACAATTCTTTTTATAAGATTACAGATAATTTTGCCGGTATTCCTATGACAATACCTACTTTAGATGAAGGTCGATTGAGCGAAGAGTCAAAATTTTTGTATCCTGGATTGTCACATTCACTAACCCCATCAAATCTAAGCAATAAACAAGATTTTGATAAATTCGAATTAGTTAGCATACCAAAAAGTAAACCCGAGATATCTACTAAATGGGGAGCTGAAAAATCAGATGTCATTGGTGTGAGAAAAAATTATTTAGAAAAATCTTTCTACGATAATGTCAAAACAGATTTTGATTATGAAAAATTTGTAAAAAATTTTAATATTTATAGCGAAGGAAAATCTGAGTGGAATGAGATCCATAATGCAAGGCATAAAGCTTACTTTGAAAGTTGGGACAATGGTAAATATTTAACTAGTGAAACTTCTCATGTTGTAATGCATGCTAGTGGAGGGCTTTATTTAACAAACATTGATAAATTTTTTAAAGTTTATGAAGACTCGAGATTTATCATTCCTGTAAGAGATGTTCTTGGTTATGTAGCCTCTGAAAAAGTAAGACTTGCCAGGATTTTTTTTGGTTCAAGAAGATTCAATAAACCTATTATCCCTTCTTTTTTTGTTAAAAAATTTAACTTCTACGATTTGAATGCCAAAATTAGAAATTGGACTACGTCAGTTACGCGAGCAAGACTATTACAAGAAAAATTTGGAATTAATAATAACCTGGTAATTTACAGTCATGAAAAATTAGTAAAAGAAACTGAAAGAGTAATGAAAAGTTTTGCATCAAATTTTAACATTGATTACACGAACTCACTTTGTAATCCAACAATAGGAAATTTACCATGGGGCGGAAATTCTCATTATGGGAAATCTAATGGCATTAACAAAGAAACGATAAATAATTATAAAAAAGTGTTAAATGAGAAAGAAATTGACACAATTTTAAAGAAAACTAAAAATTTAAGAGAAAAAATACTTAACGAAGATGATACCTTTTTAAATTTAACAAAAATAAATGAAAAATATTTTAACGACTATTCTTACCAGAAGAGATATTTTAAAGATAAAGAAAAAATTTCATTATATTATTCATTGGTAAATTTATCTGGAAGAAAGGTTAACGTAAAAAAACCTGGATGGTTAGGGTTATTTTCATTAATCTACTCTTTTTATGTATATTTATTCAATATTCCAAGATTACTTAAATTAAAATTTTTACCTGGCCTAGGCAAACAAAACTACTCATAATGAAAAAACAGCTAACAAAAGCTGAAAGTTTATTGTTTTTAAAAAAACAAAAAAAGACTCAAATTATAATACCTAATTTTGTTTTTTTTAAAAAAAATGATTTTTTAAAAAATGAAGACTCGTTTTACCTCAAAATAAGAAAGTTTTTTAAAAATAAAAAAATTATTTTAAGATCGTCAGCTAAAAATGAAGATTTAACTTTTCAATCTAATGCAGGAAAATTTAAATCATTTGGAAACATTAAAATTAATGAAAAAATTAAAATTTTTGAAAAGGTACGTGAAATCCTAAATGACTTTAAAAACTCTGATGACCAAATACTTATTCAAGAATTTATAGATAAACCAAAAGTCGCTGGAGTAATATTTACTAGAAATATTAATGACAATTCTCCTTACTGCACAATTAATTATGATACTTCTGGAAAAACAAATTTAATTACCTCAGGCAATAATAACCCTACGATGAAAACACTAACAATATTTAAAGATAATATTAAAGATTATTATTTTTTTGGAAAAAATTTAAGAGTAATTAATTTTCTTCAAAAAATTTATCAGAATGATAGGCTAGATATTGAATTCTGTATCAAAAATAACAAATTCTATATTTTCCAGTGCAGACCTTTGAAGATTGCAAAAAATGTTGATGACAATATTTTGCGTGAAACCCTAGTAAACATAAAGAAAAAAATTCAAAAACTTAATAAACCAATACCAAATCTTTCTGGAAGCTACACAATATTTAGCAACATGTGCGATTGGAACCCTGCAGAAATGATTGGTATTAAACCTTTCCCACTTGCTACAAGCTTGTATTCTGAGCTCATCACTGACGGAGTTTGGTCGCAGCAAAGATCAGATTATGGTTATAAAAATGTAAGTCCGAATAGATTAATGATAAACTTAGCGGGTTCGCCATTTATAGATGTAAGAACTGATTTTAATTCATTTTTACCTAATGGATTACCAAGAAAGATACAAGATAAGGCAATAAAATTTTATTTATCTAAACTAAAAAAAAATCCTTCTTTTCACGATAAAGTAGAATTTAATATAGTTGAAACTTGTTATGACTTTAATTCAGAAATAAACCTTAAAAAATTTTTAAATGCTAAAGAGGTTAAAATTTATCTTAATCATCTGAGAATTTTAACAAACAACGTTATCGGTAGAAAAAAAAGTTTGTTAAATAGCGAAATTAAAAAATTATTTACCTTAGATGAAAAACTTTCAAAAATAAAAAAAATATCTCTTAGTGAAATACAGAAGATATATTTTATAGTTGATGATTGTAAAAAGTTCGGATCATTACCTTTCGCAGGAATTGCAAGAACGGCATTTATTTATACAAAACTTTTGAATACTTTAAAAAAGAACAATTATATAACAGATTATGATTTTGAACTTTTTTATGAAAATTGCTCAACTATAACAAAGAAAATGCAAATACATTTAGGCAAAATAAAAAAGAATAAAAAGTATAAAAAAACTTTTTTAAGTGAATTCGGACATTTAAGGCCATTAACTTATTCAATAACAAGTAAAAATTATAAAGAAAATTTTAATAGTTATTTTTCAAAAATTCCGACAATTAAAATAAAGAAAAAAAATAAATTTTTATTAAATTCTATCAAATTAAAAAAAATAAATTCTCTTTTAAAAAAACATAAATTAAGTATTGACGCAAAAACCTTTTTTTCAGATGCTAAAAAAGCTATAGAATTTAGAGAGTTGGCGAAATTCATTTACTCCAAAGCCATAAATGAAATCTTTAACAATCTAATAAAACTCTCAAAAGAAATAAAAATTAACAGAAAAGATTTAGATTTTTTATCAGTTAAAAATATATTAAATCACTATAATAATCTTAATATTCAAAAATTAAGAAAATCCTTTCAAGAAGAAATTAAGAAAAATAAAAAAGATCAAAAAACATTAAACTTATTATTAGCAAATGATTTTTTAAGCAAAGTTGAAGACGTATTCATAAAAAAAGATATAATGAGAGAAGGAAACTATATTACTAATAAAAGAGTTGAAGGAAAAATAATTAATCTTCATCGAGTTAAAAATTTCAATTTACTTGAAGACAAAATTGTTATTTTAGAAAATGCAGATCCTGGCTACGATTTTATTTTTTCAAAAAAGATTAAAGGTCTAATCACATGTTTTGGGGGAGCAAACTCACACATGTCTATAAGATGTTTAGAGCTTGATATCCCAGCAATAATTGGAATAGGTTCAAAAAATTTTAAAAGTATAATGAAAGCAAATTATATTCAATTTGATTGTAAACAAAATTTTTTTAAATTGATAAACTAATGAAAAATATATTTATTACTCAAAAAGTAACTGCTGATAAGCATGGTACTTTAAACTATGTAGTAGAAAAAAATTGGTACGATTTTTTTAAGTCAAAAAAAATTAATATTATACCAATAAATGATGTTAATCTTTTTGTTAAATATAAGTCCTGGAATATAGCAGGGTTAATTGTTCCCGGTGGAAATGATTTGCCTTCAAAAAACAAAAATTTTGAGAACGAAATTAGAAAAAAAAAAGATGTACCGATTATAAAATTTGCACTAAATAGGCAAATTCCTATACTAACAGTATGCTATGGATTTCAATTATTAGCAGATATGTATGGATATAATTTAAAAAAATCGGGTATTCACACTAAAACTACTCATAAATTAAATATTCAAGAAATAAACAGTTATAAAAATATAATTACAATTAATTCTTTTCATAATTATGTAATTCATAGACTTCCAAAATTTTTTGATAAAGATGCTAAATGTAAAGATAAAACAATAGAATTAGCAATCTCTACCAGAAAAAAAATTTTATGTACAATGTTTCACCCTGAGAGGAAAAACATAAGTCAAAAAATTGTAAGCAAGATCGTATTTAACCATTTTGGACTTAAATAAATGAACGTAATAATTTTAGCTGCTGGTAAAGGCTCAAGAATGAAAGATTTAACAAAGAATAAGCCAAAATGTTTCTTAAAAATTAACGGAGTAACATTAATTGAAAGATTAATTAATCAATTAAAAAAATTAAAAGTTAAAGATATTTCAATAGTGACTGGCTATAGAGCCAATAAGTTTTTTTTTAAGGATGTAAATTTTTTTTTTAACAAGGAATACAGAACAACAAATATGATTTATTCGTTAATGAAAGCAAAAAGGAAGTTAAATAAAGATACATTAATTATCTATTCTGACATTTTTATTTCAAACGAGATGTTAAAAAAGATGTTAAATATTAAAAAAAATTTTGCAGTTGCAGTTGATATTGATTGGAAAAAATATTGGAAATTTAGATTTAATAAAATTTTAAATGATCTTGAAAGTCTAAAGATAAATAATTATGGGCACATTAAAGAAATCGGTAAAGACACCTTAAACTTAAAGAATATTGATGCCAGGTATATTGGAATTATAAAAACATCAAAAAAAATAAATAAAATGATTACTACAATTTGGAAAAAGGAAAAGAACAAAAAAAAATCTAATTGGGAAATCTCAGGTAACAGTCTTAATAAATCTTATATGACGGACTTAATTAATCATCTTGTAAATTCCAAAAAAATTAATTGTCATGCAATTAAATTTAAAGGTGGATGGTATGAGTTTGATAATAAAAAAGATTTTTTTAAGTTTAAAAATTCAAAATATAGAAAAATACAATAATGTACCAAAAAACATTAATAATTGCAGAGGCAGGAGTAAATCATAATGGAAAATTGGCAAATGCCTTAAAGATGGTTGATATAGCATCAAAGGCAAAAGCTGACTATATAAAATTTCAAACATTTTCACCAGAAAGCTTATCTCAAAAAAAGATGAAATTAGCTAATTATCAAAAAAAAAATACCTTTTTTTTAGATCAATTAAAAATGTTAAAAAAATATTCACTTACTTTTAATGATTTTAAAAAAATTAAATCAAGATGTTTAAAAAAGAAAATAAAGTTTATGACAAGTCCCTTTGATGAAGAAAGTTTAAAAATAGTAAAAAAATTAAACCCTAGTTATATTAAAATTGCATCTGGTGAAATTACAAACGTTCCTTTACTTAGGAGCATAGGAAAATTAAAAAAAAAGGTAATAATGTCAACAGGAATGAGTAGCATGAAAGAAATAACTACAGGAGTTCAGATATTAATTAAAAGCGGTTTGCGTAAAAAGAATATTTCAGTCCTACATTGCAGTACTGAATATCCTGCTAATATAGATAGGTTGAATTTAATGTCAGTAAAATACTTAAGTGAAAAATTAAAAATGAGAGTAGGTTACTCTGATCATAGTTTAGGGGTAGAGGCTTCAATTATTGCAATATCTCTGGGAGCCAAAATTATTGAAAAACATTTCACGCTTAATAAAAAAATGAAAGGGCCCGACCATGGTGCGAGTTTATCCCCGCAGGAATTAAATAATTTTGTAAAAAAATTAAGGCTTTTTGAAAAAAGTATTGGAAAATTTGAAAAAAAACCCCATAGGCATGAACTCATAAATCTTGATATTGTAAGAAAACAAATAGTAGCAAAAAAAAAAATCACTACAGGCCAAAAATTTTCAATATTTAACATTACTACAAAAAGAGCAAAAAAAGGCATTCCAGCATCAGAGTGGGATAAAATAATTGGTAAAAAATCAAAATTTAATTTCGATATAGATCAAAATATAAAAATTTAAAATGAAAATTTGTATAATTTCAGGCTCAAGATCAGAATTGGATCTTTTAAAAAATTTAATCTTAGAAATCAAAAAAGATAAATTTTTTAACTCTAAGCTATTAGTTACCGGATCTCACTTATCTAAATTTTTTGGAAACACAGTTGAGTATATCAAAAATCAAAATTTAAATATTCATAATTATATAAATATATCAATTAAAGGAGATAGTTCAGAACAAGTATCTAAGTCTTTCAGTTTAGGAGTAACAAAATTTACAAAAATATTTTCAAAAATAAAACCTGATGCGATAGTAGTTTTAGGTGATCGATATGAAATTTTTTCTAGCGTAATTTCGGCTACTCTAAAAAAAATACCAGTTGTACATATACATGGTGGAGAAGTCACAGCTGGATCCATGGATGAGGGTATAAGACACTCTATAACAAAATTATCACACATCCATTTTGTTTCAACTGAGGAATATAAAAGAAGAGTAATACAATTAGGGGAAAATAAAAAAAATGTTTTTAATGTTGGATCACTTGGAGCACAGTCTATTAAAAAAATTAAACTTTTAAATAAAACAAAGCTTGAAAAATTGCTTAAAATCAAATTTTTAAAAAAAATAACACTTGTATCATTTCATCCTGAAACATTAGAAAAAAAAACAAATAGTAAAAATTTGGAAAATTTCTTAAATGTACTTAAAAATTTAAATGAATATACAATTGTTTTTACAATGCCAAATGCAGACATTGGATATAAGTCAGTCTTTAATAAGATAAATAATTTTGTTAAAAATAATCAAAATGCATTTTTGTTTAAATCTTTAGGTCATCAAAAGTATTTTTCTCTTTGTAAATTAATAAATTTCTATATCGGTAATTCATCAAGTGGAATAATTGAATTAGCAAGTTTCAATAAACCTTCTATTAATTTAGGGCAAAGGCAGGCAGGACGTTTAAAACCAAATAACGTAATAGATTGTGACTTTAAAAAAGAAAATATTTTTAAAGCAATTCAAATTGCTTCATCTTTAAAATTTAAAAAAAGAATTAGATTTTTGAAAAATCCGTATTATAAAGGAGATACTTCAAAAAAAATTGTAAAAAGTTTAAAAAAAATAAATTTAAATAAAATTTTATATAAAAAATTTTTTGACACATTTTAAAAAATGAATGTTCTTTGCACAATATGCGCTAGAGGAGGATCTAAAGGGTTAAGAAATAAAGCTCTTAAGATGATTTATGGAAAACCATTAATTGCATATACAGTAAGACAAGCAATAAAATCAAAAATTTTTACAGAAGTTGTTGTGTCTACTGACTCAAAAATAATTCAAAAACTTGCAAAAAAATATGGCGCTAAATCTTGGTTTATTAGACCAAAAAAACTTTCAAATGATAAAAGCGCAAAGTTAGACGCAATTAGACATGCATTTATTAAGTCAGAAGAATATTTTAATAAAAATTTTGAAATGAATATTGATCTAGACATTACCTCCCCCTTAAGAACAATAAAAGATATTAGAAATTCATTCGCAAAATTTAAAAGAAATAAGATGTGTAATAATTTAATTTCTGTTTGCCATTCAAAAAAACACCCATATTTTAATATGATTGAAAATAGTAAAAATGGTTATAAAGTTATTAGAAAGAAAAAAAATTTGTTTCGTAGACAAGACGCACCAGAGGTTTTTGAGATAAATGCCTCAATTTACATCTTCAGAAGAAACGCGCTACTAAAAAAAAATAAATTACTTAATAAAAAAACTATAATATATTTAATGCCAAGAGAGAGATCAGCTGATATTGATGATATTTATGATTTTAATATTGTTAAACTTTATATGAAAAAAAATGAAAAACTCTTTAAATAATTTTAGTCTTAAAAATAAAAAAGCACTAATAGTAGGTGGATGTGGTTTAATCGGAGAAAAAATTTGTGAGTCTTTTCTTTCTGCTGGATCCAAAATAACAGTTTTAGATTTTGATAGAAAAAAAGGAAATTTACTTAAAAGAAAATTTAAAAATTATAAATTTACATTTGAATTTTTTGATTTATCAAACTTGGAAGATTTAGAAAGAAATATCGAAAAGTTAATTAAAAAAAATGGCTGCCCAGAAATTTTTGTAAATTGTGCCTATCCCGTTACAAAAGATTGGAAAAATAGCTCTTTTAAAAAAAATAAATTAAATATTTTAAGAAAAAATGTAGACATAAACTTAAATTCTGGAACATGGTTAACTTATAAAATATGTGAAAAAATGAGAGGTAAAAATATTAAGGGGAGCATAATTTTATTTGGGTCCACTTATGGCTTCCTAGGTCAAAATACTAATTTATATAAAAATACTGCTATGAGCGAGAATATGAATTATTCGATTATTAAAGGTGGTATAATAAATTTTACACGTCAATTGGCATCGTATTACGGTAAATTTGGTTTAAGAGTAAATACAATCAGTCCCGGTGGAATCACTGGCCACGTTAAAGGTTTAAAACAAAAACAAGATAAAAAATTTTTAAAAAGGTATACAGAATTATGCCCGTTAAAAAGACTTGGCACGCCAGACGAGATTGCAAATTCAACTCTATTTCTAGCTTCAAATGCATCATCATATATCACAGGGACTAACTTTATAATTGATGGAGGCTGGTCTATAATTTAGTAAGTCTAGTAGCAATCTATTATAAAAACTAATCTAAATGGTAAAAAAAAATATTCTTATAATTGGTGGAGAAGGCTATATAGGCAATGCCTTATACGAATATTTTTCAAATAAAAATTTTATAATCACTTCTTTTGATAATTTAATATACAGGCAAAAAAATAATAAAAAAAATAATAAAAATTATAAATTTATCAACGGAGATTTAAGAAAACAAAAAGATCTAAAAAAAATTGATAAAAAATTTGACTCAGTTATTTATTTAGCCGGATTAGTTGGCGATCCTATTACAAATAAGTATAAAAAAATATCAACACAAATTAATGAAACTGCAACAAAAAATTTTATTAAAAGGGTTTACACTAAAGGAAATACAAAAAAATTTATCTTTATTTCCACATGTTCTAATTATGGTTTATCAAAAAATAAATATTTAAATGAAAACCATGCACTAAAACCTCTGTCACCTTATGCAAAATCTAAGGTAAAAATAGAAAAATTTATTTTAAATTTAAAAAGAAAAGAAAGTTTTAGTCCCACGATTTTACGATTTGCAACAGCATTTGGTTACTCAAATAGAATGAGGTACGATTTGACTATAAATCAATTTACAAAAGATCTTTTTATTAAAAAATATTTAGAAATTTATGATTTCAATACTTGGAGGCCGTATTGTCATGTGAAAGATTTTGCAAGATTGATAGAGAAAATTATAATATCCGATAAAAGTTTAACTGATTATCAGGTTTTTAATGCAGGAAGTAATAAAAATAATTTTACCAAAAAAGCTATAGGAACTAAGATTAAAAAATTTACGGGGGGAAAAATAAAATATTTGAAGAAATCTCAAGATAAAAGAAATTATGTAGTGGATTTTTCTAAAGTGAATAAAATTTTAAAATTTAACCCCAAGTATTCGGTAGAATATGGAATCAATGAAATATTAAAAAAAATTAGAAAAGATAAAGTTAACTATAAGAGTTATGAAAAATTCGGAAATTATAAGATAATTTTAAGATAATTATGATAGACCTTCATTCACCCTCAATTAATAAAAGTGCAATAAATTATTTTAAAAAGTGTATTAAAAGTGGCTGGGTTTCGACTGGTGGAAATTATGTAACTCAGTTTGAAAAGGAAATTGCAAAGTTTACTGGTGCGAAATTCGCCATTGCATGTAATTCAGGAACATCAGCCCTGCATATAAGTTTAAAATTAGCTGGTGTTTCGCCAGGAGATGAGGTTATAGCGCCGTCATTGACTTTTGTAGCATCGATAAATGCTATTTTATATAATTGTTGCTCTCCAATTTTCATGGATAGCGATGATTATTTTAATATAGACGTTGATAAAACCATTGAGTTTTTAAACAAAAATACATTTAAAAAAAATGATCTTACATATAATAAAAAAACTAAAAAAAAAATTTCAGCAATTTTAGTTACCCATGTTTGGGGTCATGCAGCAGATCTAAGAAGATTAAAAAAAGAGTGTGATAAAAAAAAAATAGCAATAGTTGAAGATGCGAGTGAAAGTTTAGGAACGAAATATAAAAAAAATAACAAGCACACAGGGACCATTGGATTGTTAGGGACGCTCTCATTTAATGCCAATAAAATAATTACTACTGGTAGCGGTGGAATGATATTAACAAATGACTCACGAATAGCTAAAAAAGCTAAATATTTAACTACTCAAGCAAAAGACAATTCAATTTTTTTTGTACATAATAATGTAGGTTATAACTACAGAATGTCAAATATATCTGCCGCTCTAGGTATAAGTCAGATTAAACAATTAAAATATTTTTTGAAGAAAAAAAAAATGATTAGAAATTTTTATGAAAAGCATTTTAAGAATTCAAAAAATATCAGTTTAGCCGAAAGTCCATCTTACTCACAAAATAATAATTGGTTAAATCTGATAAGAATAAATAAAAGATTTAAGCTTTCCCGTAATCAGCTAATAAAAAAAATGATAAAAAACAAAATTTCGGTAAGACCAGTTTGGAAGCTCAATCATTTACAAAAACCATTTATAAAATTTCAAAACTTTAAAATTAAGAATTCTCTTCAATTAATCAAGGAAAGTTTGTGTTTACCATCTTCTCCTTTTTTAAAAAAAAGAGATTTAAAAAAAATAATTAAAGAATTAAATGAATAAAATTGTTATTATTGGTTCAGGAGGGCATGCTCGCGCTTGCCTAGATGTAATTAGAGAAGAAAAAAAGTACTCATTTTATTCGTTTATTGATCGTAAAATTAATATTAAAAAAAAAATATTTTTAGAAAAAGATTTAAAAAAGATAAAAAAAAAAATTAAGTATGCATTTATTGGCATTGGACAAATTAAAGATCATAAACCAAGATTAAAAATATTTAAAAAATTAAAAAATTTAGGCTTCAAGTTACCAACTATTGTTTCTCCCCATGCATATGTTTCTAAGTCCTCAGTAATTGGCGAAGGTTCCATAGTAATGCATGGTGCTATAATTAATGCGAACGCAAAAATAGGTAAAAACGTAATTATTAACACTGGTGCTGTAATTGAACATGATGTTCAAATAGGTGATAATAGTCACATATCTACATGCGCAACCATTAATGGAGAATGCCGTATAGGAAAAAATACTTTTCTTGGTTCAAATAGTGTCGTAGTTAACAATATTAAAATAAATAAATTAAAATTCATTAAAGCCAATAGTTTTATAAAAAAAAATATTTAATCATGAGTTTAAAAGTAAACCGTCTTCTTATTAAAAAAAATTCCTCTATAACTGATGCTTTAAAACAGTTAGGAAAAACTGGTTTAAGATGTTTGATAGTAATTGGAAATAATCGAAAATATCTTGGTACAATAACTGATGGTGATATAAGGCGGGACCTTTTAATAAATAAAAATTTTAAAAAAAAAATAGAAAAGATTTACAATTCTAAAAGTACTTTTTTAACCACAAGTAATTTTAATAAAGCAAACGCTGATAAATTAATTAAGAAAAATTTTCTACCTTTAATCCCTATTGTCAACAAACATTTAAAAGTTGAGGACTATTATAATTTATTTAATAACCCCCATGGTATTGAAGAGAAAAATTTAGTAATAATAATGGCTGGAGGTCAGGGTAAAAGATTGCAACCTTTTACATCTGTTTTACCTAAGCCACTTATTCCAGTAAAGGGCAAACCTGTAATAGTGCACATAATGAATTTATTTAGAGTTAACCAACTAAATAACTTTTTAATTTCAATAAACAAAAAAAATAAAATTTTAAAATCTTATTTGAATGAACTAAAAGCAAATCATGAAATTAATTATCTTGAAGAGAACATACCACTAGGTACAGCTGGGGCTCTTAAAAAGATTGATAAACTCACGAAACCATTTTTTATTGTAAATTGTGATAACCTGTTTAAGATTAATCCCAAAGATTTGTTGAACTTTCATACCGAAAATAGAAACAATCTCACTCTTGTTGCTTCAATAAAAAAATTTAATATTCCCTACGGAGTATGTGAGGTTAATAAAAAAAAGGGTAGATTATTAAAAATGAAGGAAAAACCCACGCAATCAGTTTTAGCAAACACTGGCTTTTATGTTTGCGATCCAAGTGTCTTAAAATATTTGCCAAATAAAAGAAGTTTTGGCATGAACGAATTAATCAGTACTCTTCAAAGCAAAAGAAAAAAAATTGGAGTATTTCCCATTAAAGACATTGAGTGGCAAGATACAGGAAATTGGCCTGAGTATATGAAAACTATTACTACAAAATAGTTAAAATTAATGCAAAAATCCGTTTTAATCGTTGGTTCAGGTGAAATAAGCGAGAAGCACGTAAAATCTTTGCGGCTAATTTCAAAAAAAATTAAAATTATAAATATTAAGTCAAGACAATTCAAAAATTATTTAATTAAAAATAAAAAAAGTTTCTTTGAACTAATAATATTATGCTCGCCATCATCTGAACATTTAAAACACTTAAAAATAATAGAAAACAATTTTTTTAAAACAAAAGTTTTGATAGAAAAACCTTTATTTAACAAATATTTAAAAATAAATAAAAATTTAAAAAATTATTATTACGTAGGTTATAATTTGAGACATAATCCAGTAATAAAATTTCTCAAGAATTATATCAAAAGCAAAAAAATCTTATCTATTAATGTATTATGTTCTTCGTACCTACCATTCTGGAGAAAAAAAAAAAATTATCAAAAAAGTGTCTCAGCTCAAAAAAAGTTTGGAGGGGGCGTTTTATTAGAATTAAGTCATGAAATCGATTATGTAAACTGGATTTTTGGAAAATTCAATAACCTCAGTGTTTTTAATAAAAAAATTTCAGATCTTAAAATAAACGTAGATGATATTCTTAATGTTACAGCAAAAAATAAAAATTCATTTCTGAATTTAAACATAAATTTTTTTTCAATGAGTGAGAGAAGAAAAATCTATATCGATGGTAATAACTTTTCAATTGACGCTGACCTAATTAAAAATGAAATTATCATTATCGAAAGATATAAAAAAAAGAAAATTGTTTATAAAAATTTTCAAGCAATCGATACGTATAAATATCAATTAACATCATTGTTGAATGGAGATTATAAAAATTTATGCAATATTGAACAGGCAATGAAAATTTTAAAGATAATTTCAAATATCAAAAAAACAAAAACATATTATTCCATTACATCTAATTAATAAGTAAAATATGCTTTTATTTTTATTCCCATATAAATTTACTGACTCGTTTAATCAAAGACACCAAATAGATATTCTTAAAAAAAAACTTAATACAAAAATTGAGATTCACGATTTGTCGAATATTTTAAATAAAGAGTGGAATAAGGCCTTTCTAAATAAAAGGCATAAAACTGCAAGAGTTTATAACTCTGTAAATGAATGGGAAAATTACATAAAAAAATTGTATTTAAAAGAAAAAAAAATCTTCGTAGTAAACCTTCTTGATAGAAATTCTTTTAACTCGGTAAGAATACATAAAATTTTAAATAATAATAAAATACAACTTTTACAATTCTGTTCCCCTGAAGTTTGTATTAAAAAAAATAAGCAAAAAGCTTATTTTAAAGAAAAAATATTAAAATTCTTTCAGATTTTATTTTCAAATCCTAATCGATTATTTTTTTTAATTAAAACAAAAATTTTTAGTGAAATGATTAATTTGATAAAATATGAAAATTTATTTATTTTTTATACTGGAAAGAAAAAATTTATGAAACCAAGCTTAAATTCTAAAAATAAAAAATTTATTACATTTAATTCACAAGATTATTCCAATTATTTACTTGATAAAACTAAACAAAATAAAAAAAAAAATTACATACTATTTTTAGATGCTCCAACACCTTATTTTCTAGGAGATAAACAATTATTTAAATATAAAATAAAATATAATACAAAAAAATGGTACAAAGATTTGAATAGTTTTCTTTCTCAAATAGAAAATAAATTTAATTCAAAAATTATTATCATACCTCACCCAAGAGTTATGAAATTTAAAAATCCATATTACGATAAAAAATTTGAAGTAAGGACCGATATAGGAGCAACAAGTAAATTAATTCCAAAATCAAAATTTGTAATAGCAATTTCATGTACAATGGCGGTAAGCTATTGCGTATTAAATTATAAAAAAATACTACTCATATACAATAACCAAATTGTGCAACAAAACCCGAATATGATGTCTAATTTAACTTTTATGTCTAAGGTGTTAAAAATTAACCTATTTAACCTAAATAGAAAAATTGAAAAAAATAAATTACTTAATCCAGTGAATAAAAAAGTTTATGATAATTATAAATTCAATTATTTAACGTCAAAAAAAGTTATTAATAAAATGAACTTTAAAATTTTTAATTCTTTTTTAAATAATAGAATAACAAAAGAGACTTATGGAAACTAGAACTGCTATAATTTTATGTGGAGGTAAAGGATCCAGACTAGGAAGTATTGCAAAAAAACTTCCGAAAACATTAGTAAAAATTCATTCAAATCCTATTCTCTGGTTTGTACTGAAAAATCTGCAAAGAAATAAGTTTAATCATTTAATTTTACCAATTGGATATAAAGGTAATATGATAAGAAATTATCTTATTAAAAATAAAAAGGAATTTAGAAACTTAAAAATTGATGTTGTAAAAACTGGAATTGATACCACCATAGCATCAAGAATTCATAAAGTTAAAAAATATATTAAGTCAAAAAATTTTATTCTTCTCAATGGAGATGCTATTTTTGATTTTAACATAAATAAGTTATATGAAAAACATATTACCAACAAGTCAGATGTCACTTTTTTAGGAAATCCAGCGCAACTCCCATACGGTGTAGTAATTGTTGAAAAAAATAGAATTTCAGATTTTAAAAGAGACATAATATTTAATTCTGTTAAAAAAAATGAAAAAAAAAACTTTATAGGGTATGTTTACTCAGGAATTTCAATTATAAACAAAAAAATTATGAATTTATCTTTCAAAAATTTTAAAAATTTTGAAAAAGATTTTTATCCAAAAATTATAAGAAAATATAAATGTGATTTAAATCATATTGAGGGTACATGGTTCTCAATAGATAACCAGAAAGATATGCATTCATTAAATGATCAAAAATCAAAAAATTATGGAAAAGTTAAAAAAATTTTAAAAAAATTAAATGAAAAATAATTTTTGGAAAAATAAGAGAGTTTTAATTACTGGCCATACCGGCTTCAAGGGATGTTGGTTAACTTTAATGATGCATAATCTTGGAGCAAAAACTTTTGGATACGCAATCAATCCAATATCAAAACCGGACTTTTTTGATGAAATGAAACTCAGAAGATTCTTAGTAAAGGATTATAGAAGAGATATTAATGATTTTAATAGTTTAAACAAAGTTATTAAAAAACATAAACCTCAAATTGTTTTTCATCTAGCTGCACAATCTAGTGTTTTAGTCAGTTATCAAGATCCAATAGACACAATTAAAACAAACGTATTAGGAACAACAAACATATTAGAGGCTATTAATTCATCAAAAAGTGTAAAAGTTGGTGTAATCGTTACGACTGATAAAGTTTACTTAAACTTGGAAAGGCAAAAAAAATTTGTTGAAAACGATCCTCTCGGGGGGCATGATATTTATAGCGGAAGTAAGGCTGCCTCAGAAATAGTCTTTCAAAGTTATTTCCAATCCTTTTTTAATTCAAAAAAAATTAATTTAGCTACTGTAAGGTCAGGAAATTGTATAGGTGGTGGAGACTGGACAAAAGATAGAATTATGAAGGATTGTGCTGAAAAATTAATATTCAATAAAAAAATAGTTATAAGAAGCCCTAATGCATCAAGACCCTGGCAGCATGTGATAGAGCCATTACACGGGTATATTAAATTAGCTGAAAAAATGTATTTTAATAAAAATTTTAATGGATCATGGAATTTTGGACCAAATTTAAAGGATAACATGAAGGTCTTGAAACTCGTTAACTTTAGCAAGAAAATTTTATCTTCAAAATCGAAAATCTTTAAGGAAAAACAAAAATATTATGAGTCAAATCATTTGTCTTTAAACAGCTCTAAGACTTTAAAAAAATTAAAATGGAAAACTCTTTTAAGAGCAAAAGAAGCAATTCAAATGACGTTGGAATGGTACAGTTTTTATTATAAAAATAGAAAATTAAATAAAGATAAAATTATAAAATTTTCGATTAATCAAATTAAAGAATATAATAAGATTACTTTAAAAAGAAAAATCTAACTTAATGAAAATATTTCTGACTGGGTCTAATGGTTATATAGGCTCAGCATTTTTAAAAAAAGCTTCAAAGGATCACAAAATATTTGCTGTCACAAGAAAGAAAAAAAATAAAAAGGTAAAAAATGTTAAATGGTTGGTCGGCTCAATTGTTAAGAATTGGGAGGAATTAAAAAAAAGTGATATCTTAGTTCATCTTGCTACAGACGGCGGTTACGAGAGATTCCCAAAATTTAATAAATGTTACGATTTTAATTATTTAAAATCAAAAAAATTAGTCAATAATGCATACAAGGCTGGATGTAAAAAATGGATTATCGCAACTACAAAAAAAGAAAAGCAATTCAAAAATTTCAATTTTGATAAATCAATAATTAGAAAGTATGAGAAAAAACCAGATTTCGCCTATGCTTTTTCAAAAGCACTTTTTTCAAATTATTGTCAGAGGTTTTCAAAAAAAAATGAAATTTTATGTAAAATAATTAGATTCTTTCATGTTTACGGAGGACAAGAAAAAAAAATGCGGTTATGGCCATCTCTAATTGAAAAAGCAAAAAATAATGAAGATTTTTTTATGAGCCCTGGACAGCAAAAAACTGATTTTAATTTCATTGACGACGTTATAGACGGAATAATTAAAACTCTAAATTTTAAAAAAAAAATAAAAAAATACCCTCAGGTTTGGGAGCTAGGTTCTGGACGAACTCTTACAGTAAAACAATTTGCAAAAATTATTTGGAAAAAACTTAATTCAAATGGTAAATTAATTTTTTCTAAAAAAATAGTTTCTGATAAATCTAATTACAGAACTGACAAAAAAAAATTATGGAAAATTAATTACACACATCCATCCAAAACAGTAAATAAATTATGATAGAAGGCGTCAAAATTACAAATTTAAAGATTTTGAGTGATGAAAGGGGAAAAGTAATGCACATGCTTCGCTCTGATAGCGATGCTTTTGAAAAATTTGGTGAAATTTATTTTTCCACAATATTTCATAACATTGTCAAAGGTTGGCATCTTCATCTTAAATCGACACTTAATTATGTATGTATAAAAGGAGAAGTAAAACTTACATTATTTGATGATAGGACAAAAAGCTCAACAAAAGGCCAACATCAAGAAATTATATTAAGCCCAAAAAATTATTTTTTAGTTTCAATTCCTCCTAACATTTGGAATGGTTTTAAAGGCTTAGATTTGGAAGAGTCAATTATAGCGAATTGTTTAGATAATCCGCATGACGAAAAAGAAATGGTTAGAAAAGATATAAATGATAATTATTTCAATTATAAATGGTAAAAATTAAAAAAATTAATATGAAATGCATTATTTTAGCCGGTGGAAAAGGATCAAGACTATCCGAATTAACTAAGTCAATTCCAAAGCCAATGGTTAAGATATCTGACAAACCAATAATTTTTCACATAATGAACCATTACAGAAAATATGGAATTAAAGAATTTATAATAGCGGCCGGATATAAAAAAAACATAATTGAAAATTATTTCAAAAAAAGAAAATTTTTTGACTGGAAAATCAAGATTGTTGACACCGGACTAAAAACTATGACAGGAGGAAGATTAAAAAGGTTAGAAAAATACATTGATAAAGATGAAGATTTTTTATTTACGTATGGCGATGGAATATCAAATGTAAATATTAAAAAATTAATCAAATTTCATTTAAAAGAAAAAAAAATATTAACGGTAACAGCAGTTCACCCTCCCGCAAGATTTGGTGAAATAGTGTTAAATAGAAATTTAGTTAAATCTTTTAAAGAAAAACCCCAAGTAAAAAATGGATGGATAAATGGTGGATTTTTTGTCTCAAATTATAAGTTCTTTAAATTTATAAAAAAAGATAGCGATATTTTAGAAAAAACTCCTTTAGAAAATCTTTGCAAGAAAAAACAATTAGCAGCATTTAAACACGGGGGTTTTTGGAAGTGTATGGATACTATAAGAGACAGAGATGTTTTAATAGATATTTATAAAAAAAATGAAAAAATGTATTAATTGTAAAAAAAAAGGTTTACTTAAAATAGTGGAACTGGGCAAACAGCCACTAAGCGGAATTTTTCTCTCCAAAAAAAAAGAAAATTTAAAAAAATATTCTCTTGATCTTTTTAAATGTAAAAAATGTGATTTAGTTCAACTTGGTGAAAGTGCAAAACTCGAAAAAATGTTCGGCCACAGCTACGAATATAGCACTGCTCTGAGCAAGTTGATGGTAAATCATATTAAAGATAAAGTTGAATTTTTAAAAAAAAAAAAAATTGTACGCAATAACTCAAACATTTTAGATATTGGAAGCAATGATGGAACATTCTTAAATCAGTTTCAAAAAACAAACTATTTAGTAGGAATTGATCCTTCAGCCGAAAAATTTAAAAAAAACTATAAGAGAAACATAAAAACAATATTTAATTTTTTTTCTAAAAAAAATCTCAAAGGAGAAAAAAATAAATTTGATTTAGTAACATCTTTTGCAATGTTTTATGATGTAAGCGAACCAGGAAAGTTTTGTTCTGATATTTTTGATATTTTAAAAAAAAATGGAATATGGTTATTGGAACTTTCCTATCTCCCTTTAATGTTAAAAAATCTTACATATGATCAGATTTGTCATGAACATATAGCTTACTATTCTTTAACAAGTTTTAAAAAAGTTGCAAATAAAAATGGAATTAAGATACTGGATTTTAAATTTAATGAAATAAATGGCGGAAGTATAGAAATCTTATGTGCCAGAAATGATAGTGATAGAAAAGTAAAAGTGAAAAAAATTAAAAACCTTCTAGTTGAAGAAAAAAAAATTAATTTACAAGCTTTTTTAAATTTTAACAAAAGAATAAAAAAAGTAAAATCATTACTACAAATGTTTTTAAAATTAAATTCAAAAAAAAATATTATTGCCTATGGTGCGTCCACTAAAGGGAATGTGGTACTAAATCATTGCAACGTGTCAAATAAGCAAATTCAAGAAATTTGCGATGGGAGTAGAAAAAAAATTAATAAATTTACACCCGGTTCCAATATTAAAATTATCTCAAAACCATCGATGAGAAAAAAAAAGCCAGATTATCTAATAGTTTTAATATGGTCTTTTAGAAAAGAAGTTATTCAGCAAGAATTAAAGTACATTAAATCAGGCGGTAGATTAGTTTTTTTACTACCTAGATTTCATTTGGTTAATAAAGAAAATTACAAATATTATTTAAAACAAAATTTTAACGAATTATCTTACCAATATTAATTTTTCCAAGCATGTTGCTTTCAATTTGTATACCCACGTATAATAGAGCCGAAAGGTTAAACAATTGTTTAAATTCAATTTTAATTTCAATTCAAAATATTAAAGAGAGTAATTTTGAAGTTTGTATTTCCGACAATTGTTCTGATGATAACACCCATGAAATAGTCAAAAAATATAGCAAACATTTTGAGATTAATTATTTAAAAAATTATGAAAATCTAGGTTTTGCAAATAATGCAAAAAAAGTTGTTCAAATGGCTAAAGGAAAGTACACATGGCTAATTGGCGATGATGATTTAATACTCCCTTATACAATAGATAAATTAATTGAAATTTTAAAAAAAAATATTTCTATAGATTTTTTCTTTGTAAATTCATATTACCTAAATTCAGATTATTTATCGAATTTTTCTAAACCATTTGACACAAAAAATCTTAAATTAAACACTCTTAAAGTTTTATCAGAAGTAAAAAATGACAAGGTTGTCAACTTTTGGGATTTAATTGACCCAAAAATATCATGGGAATTTTTAATAGGTATTTTTTTAATTGTATTTAAAACTTCTAATTGGCTTGAAGCGAGTAAAAAAGTTGATGCTAAAAAATTAGAAGATAAAAATATTTGGTCAACTTTTGAGAATACTTGTTATTTTCCAATAGTTAATGCTTATGCTTTTAAGAACTCAAAAGCTTACATATGTTCAAATCCTTTAAGTGTAAATATAATTGGTTTTAGAGAGTGGAAAAATTATTATGACTTTGTTGAAATAATTAGATTACCTGAGTTATTAGATTTTTATAGAAAAGAAGGAATGCCTTTGAAAAAGTATATATTATGCAAAAATTTTTCTTTGAGAAATTTTTCAAATTACTTTTTTAAAATTTTTATTAATTCAAAATCCAAAGGTAAAGAGTATCTAAATTTTAAAAATCATTTTTTAAAAAATCTTTTCTTTCCTAATGTTTATTTTTCTATTATCTTTTTTTTATTTAGAAAACTAAAATTATATTTCAATAAAATTATCTGATGAAAATTTTTGTCACAGGAGCTACTGGTTTTATAGGGAAGAATTTTCTTAAATTAGCTAAACGTAAAAATTTCTTTATTTATGCAATATCAAGAAAAAAAAAGAAAAAAATACTTCATAAAGAAAAAAATGTTAAATGGCTTTTTGGTGATTTGAATAAAAATTGGAAAAATGAATTATCTAATAGTGATGTTCTTGTGCATATTGCAGCAGATGGTGTAAAGCAAGAATTTTCAAAGGACATATATGAAGTAAATATTTTCCAATCTTTAAATCTATTGAGTCAAGCAATTAAAGTTGGTTGTAAAAAATGGTTAATTATAAGTACATCGTCAGAATATGGAGAAGAATTAAATAAAGTAAAAAATTTTTCACTAAAAACAAATAGAATTCCTCATAATGATTATGGTTTAAGTAAAGCAATCTTTAATGATCAAAGCAAGATACTTGCAAAAAAGTTTAATTGCAAATTAAGAACAATGATATTGTTTCCAACATATGGTGAAGGTGAAAATTCTTATAGATTTTTTCCCTCACTATTAAAAGCTATTAAAAAGAATAAAAATTTTATATTAAAAAATCCTTTTGAAAAAAGAGACTTTTCTAATATTGACTTTGTTTGTAAAAATTTAATAGATGCAATAAATTTTGAAAAAAAAAAATTTAAAAACTTTCAGACTTGGCATGTATCAGAAAACAATCCCCAGACGGTAAAGGACTTTGCTGAAGCAATATGGAAAAAATATAAAGCGGCAGGAAGGCTTTATTTTAAAAAAAATTCGAAAAGATTTTCTTCACATATATCTAATGCAAATTCAGTGTGGAAAATTTAGTATTTTATTTCTTGTTTTAATAAATGCGAGATTAGTGTATAGATAGGTAACTGCAATATGATAAATAAAGCAAAATATAATTGTTTAGAAGAATTGAAAAAACCAGGAGCTCCAGTTGTTATTGTAGCCGTCACACAAGAAATAGAAGCAATAATCAATTCTTGTACAGAGAACGGAATAAAAGTTTCAGGATTGTGTGATAACGAAACAAGAAAAGTTAATAAAAAAATCAAAGGTATTGATGTTATTCATACGGGAAATCTTCCAGATAAGTTTCCGAAAGCAAGATTATTGGTGGCATACCATAATATTCAAGAATGTGTGGATCAATTAACATCTATGGGTTATGAGGAATTTTACTCTCCTTTGGAGATATTGAAAGATTATGATGCTAGTAAATACCAACACAATTTAGCTCAAGATTATATTCAAAATAAGGTTTCAATTTCTGTAAAAAGCCATGAGGCTTATTTTAATGAGAATTTAGTCCACCTAAGAAGTCTAGACATTGTAATTACAACAAAATGCTCAATGAAGTGTGAAAGTTGTGCAAATTTAATGCAGTATTATACATCTCCTCAAAACACAGATGAAAAAATCTTATCTGCTGTAGAAAACCTTTATAATAATGTAGATGAAATTTCTGAATATAGAATAATTGGCGGGGAGCCTCTTATCAATAAAAACTGGTACAAAATAGTTAATGGCATTTATGAAAAAGGAACAAATAGAAAGATATTTATTTATACAAATGGAACAATTCCTGTCAAAGACGAAATATTAAAAAGTTTTCAAGGAAAAAATATCAATTTTTATGTTACTGATTATGGAAAATTGTCTAGAAATATAAATTCACTAGAAGAAAGTTTAAAAAAAAATGAGATTAATTATTTCAGAAGACCTGCCGGTAACTGGGTTGATTGTAGCAGTATTCGCCAACATAATAGATCGCCAAAAGATAATGCAATAATGTTTAAAGAGTGTTGCGCAAAACAGTTCTACACATTATTAAGTGGTAAATTGTATACTTGTCCATTTATTTCAAATGCGTACGAATTAAATGCTATTCCAAAAAATCCAATGGATTATGTAGATTTACTTGAAAATAATGAAAATTTAAAAGATAGAATAAGAAAACTTGTAAAAATGGAAAAATTTTTCCCAGGTTGTGATTTTTGCGATGGTCGTCCGTATGACCCAACTACTGCTAAGATTTATGATGGAAAAGGGCTTATAGCAGCGGGACAACAAACAAAAAGCCCATTACCTTTTAAAAAAATCGAAAACTAAAATAAATAAAATATTTTTTATTTATGACAAATAACTTCTCTGTAAGTCTTATAATACCTTTTTATAATTCAAAGAAGGATATTGCAAAATGCATTGAGACTATAAAAAGTCAAGATATGGAAGAGAAAGTTGAAATTATATTTATTGATGATTGCTCGCAAGATAATTCAGCTCAAATAATAAAAGATTTTCAATTACCTAATTGCAATCTTTTAACCTTAAATAGAAACCAAGGCCCTTCAGCTGCAAGGAATAAAGGATTAGCTAAAGCAAGCGGGGATTATGTTTTTTTTTTAGATGTCGACGACTCTTTAGAATTTAATGCTTTAAGTAAATTATATGAAGTTGCAAAAAAAGGTAATTATGACATGGTATTTTGTGATAAAAAGCGTGTCACTGATGGTAAAAATTTTAGAGACAAAATATTTGCTTTTAATTCAGATAAAGAATTTAATATTCAAGATATAACATTAGAAATAAAAAAAAGAGTTTCAGATCCTGAATATACAGTTGGCGTAGCTGGTTGCCATGGGAAACTCATCAAGAGATCAATAATTATTGAAAAAAATATTTACTTTGAGAATAATTTAAGATTTTTAGAGGATGAAATATTCATTATAGATATTTTGGGATGCTCTGATAAAATTAAATATATTAAGGATCAATTATATATATATAATATCAATCCAAATGCACCAAGTGGAAGGTCTAATGCATTTAATTTTGAATTTCCTATCTCAAATTTTAAAATAATGAAAAATCATATTATAAAAAGTTTAAGAAATAAAAACTGTAGCGAAAAAGAGATTTTAAATTTTGGTAATCAAGCTCTAATTTATTATTTAATTTACGCATTGATTTCTTACAGTTTATGTATTTTTAGGGGAAAAGTAGATTATAAAACAGGCATTATTAATAGAAAAAAAATTATAAAAAATATAGTGAAAGATAATGAAATTGTTAATGCTTCAAAAAATTATACAAAATCAAGAAATGAGAGTTATTGGATACCAAAAGCAATTCGATTTAAATCAAGTAAGCTTCTCGAAATAGCTTGCAATTTAAGGACTAAAAATCTCCTAAAAACTTAAGATATCAATAAATTAATGGAACTAGTTAGCATTATAATGAACTGTCACAACGGTGAGCAATTTTTAAATCAAAGCATAAAAAGTGTAATTGATCAAACTTATGAAAACTGGGAATTAATTTTTTTTGACAATCAATCAAATGATAATAGTAAAAAAATTTTACAAAGTTTTAAGGATAAAAGAATTAAATATTTTAGCTCGAATAAATTGTTAGATCTTTATGCGGCAAGAAATATAGCGATAGAGAATAGCAAAGGAAAATATATAGGCTTTCTTGATTGTGATGACGTTTGGTCTTCAAATAAGCTTGAAGAACAAATCAAATTTTTAAAAAAGAATAATCAATATAAAATTGTTTATTCTAATTACTTTATTCTAGAAGAAAAAAATAATCAAAAATTCGTAAAGTTTAAATCAAAACTACCTTCAGGATTTATAACGCAGAAATTACTAGATTTTTATTGTATAGGAATTCTTTCTGTTTTATTAGAAAAAAGTTTTTTTAAGCTCAATAGTTTCAATAATAATTATAATGTAATTGGAGATTTTGATTATTTTATTAATCTAAGTCAAAAATTTGAAATAGGCTGCGTTCAAGAACCTTTAGCATATTATAGAATTCACGGGAATAACTTTTCATTAAAAAAAATAGATGTTTATATAAACGAATTAAGTAAATGGATAATTGAAAATGAAAGCAAATTAATCTCAAATAATTTAAATCTTAGAAAACAAAAAATTCTGCTCTTAAAATTAAGGATAAAAAATTTTTTAAGGCGTTTATTTTGATAAAATATCAGAAATATTTTTCAAAGATGAAATTATAGGATATAGTAAATATTTCTTGTAACAAATTTTTTAAAATTAATGATTAGAAAAATTTCTTATTTTATATATAAAATCTTATGGATAGTTGATTTA
>Ga0315315_10000490_pt1 | contig 33347 bp, 14 predicted proteins | sample M140m3416metaG_FD_203699 | JGI IMG/M metagenome (GOLD analysis project Ga0315315, IMG submission 203699) | Ammonia-oxidizing marine archaeal communities from Monterey Bay, California, United States - M1 40m 3416 | ecosystem: Environmental > Aquatic > Marine > Intertidal zone | place: USA... | reverse complement strand
CGTCCACTGTAGAATTATTCATTCCCTCCAACGGACCATCTATTTGCCTCTTGACGTTGTTGACGCTGAAGTCGAGGACCTCGACCACTCTAGAAAGTTGGTTCACACTGGGGTTTCCAGCTGCATCCGTCACACTATAATTCACCGTGTAAGTCCCGACCGTGTTGACATCGGGGGGGTTCAAAGCAGCGTTTAATACGGACAGCCCGTCGTCTCTCCTCACCCCGGGATCGTTGAATGTCGTGCCAGTTTGGACTCGAAAGGATTCCGCCCCGTTTAGTGTTATCGTCGGTGGTACGAAATCCGCTAGGGAAATTTTGGTCGTCTCCGTGGAATACACCTCCACCATTCCAGAACCGCCGTCGAACAGGGGTGAAGACGTGATCACCCTCCTGCCGTCGGCTGAACCGGCAAGGGCGTACCCAAATTTTGTATCGAGGCTCGGTGCTGTGATGATTTCAGTAGAGATGACGACCCATTCCGGATCGGTGTACCGGTACGCGGCGACGCGACCCCTTTCTGTATAGACCACCAACTTCGTACCGTTACCCGACAGGTGTACAGACGACCCGAATTCTGAGAGAGGCGCACTTCCGATGAGGGGGCTTCCTTTAAGAGACGGCGGCGTCTGGGTCGCGTCGAACACGAGCACGCGACCCGTCCTGTTATTGTAAAACGGCGCTCCCACGGCGAACGTGTTTCCGTCGTCGCTTATTGACACGGCCCATCCGAACTTCTCACCGAAAACGAGCGGCTGGGCGAAAATCGGAACGTTTCCGCTCAGGTAAGACGAGAGCCTCACGTACCCGGGACCCCCGGTCGGGGCGCCGACCAACACTTCGTTCGTCGTAGAGGTGATGGCGACATCGTACCCTAACTCGTGTTCCAGCTGTGTGTTCTCGAACGTCGATAGCTGCGTCCACGTGTTGATTCCGTACGAAAACGTGGTCACGCGACCCACGCCCGTGTTCACATCGAACGCTTTTCGGGGCTCGCCGACGGCAAGAAGTGACCCCTCTAAGTTTAGTGCGACGGAGTACCCAAACTTTCCGTCCGCCGTCCCAGACAAATCACTTCCGATTTGAGTCCACGTGTTAGTGTACTCGTACACGCGAACGAGGCCGTTGCCGTGGTCGGGGGCACCGACGGCGATCCGGGATCCGTCTTTGGACAGGCATACAGCGAACCCAAACGAGCCCGATACGGTCGGACCGACGATAGTTTGCGTCAGGTCCCAATTGATAGTGTTGGGGTTGAAATCATAGATCTTGACCATACCTGTACTATTTTCGTACCCCGGTGCACCCACGGCCATACGTTCACCGTCGTTCGACATGGATGCTGACCATCCCAGATTCGAGGGTGTGCTCGATTCGTCGAAACTCACGACATCGAGACACAACTGGAGAAAGTTGCCCGAAACGCTGACAACCTGATACACAACCTCCGAGAGATTCAGGTCGTTAGAGACCAAATACTTGACGATGTAATCGCTAGTCACGTCCGGATTCACGTTACCCGTGAAGGTCACGGTTCCGGTCGTCGTCACATGATCGTACGCATACGCTTGACCGAGCTGCTTGGAAAGAAGTCGACCCCCGTTCAGAGAGAAGGTCGGCCGGGAAACGTTCCACCGAAAAAACCGTGAGGCCGTGCTGCTCTCCGATAAGATCTTTGAACCATCTTCCGTCACGAAAAATCTGCGTCCGAAGAACGTGCCGGCGACACCATTCGTAACCTCGTCGATGTTTTTGACCCAGTACCTACCGTTCCATGCGTATTGAAAAATTTTACCCACACCCTGACTCGTCGATGGGTCCGAGAACGTGACTATATTCCCTCCACTTGACAAATCGACGTGTGCACCCAGATTGGCACCCAGGTCATCAGCTCCAGAGAAAGTCAGGGCTTCACCCAACTGTCCCCAAAACCCCGTCTGCGAATCCTCGGCGTATACTTTCACAAATCCGGTCGCGCTGAAAGCGAATCCGGTCGCGCTGAAAGCGAACCTGCGCCCATCCTTCGATAATCTCACCGAACGACCGAGCACATCCCCCAATTGATTCCCAAAAACACTCACCAGTTTTTCATCAGTCAGCGTGTTGAACAGGAAGACGGCGCCTGTGTTGTAGTTATTCACTGACGCGCCAAGCAGAAGTCTCGAACCGTCGTGGTTCAGGGACGTTGAAAACAAGTGCGATGATTGGATTTTAAGGGGTTCTGTGTAGGAATGAATTTTCGACCAGGTATCCGTCGCAGCGGAGTACCTGTAGGTGAAGACGAACGGGTTCTTCGAACTGATCGGCGCGGTGGACCCAACGGATACCACGTCGCCGTCGCCACTAATGGACACTATTTCTCCCATCTTGTCTCCGGCGACGGAATCCGTGATGTCATCGCCTTTTTTCTCCCATGCGTTCACAAGGAAATCGAACTTGTACACCCTCACCACACCGGCGAATGCAGCCCCTGAAAAAGTGTTAAACAAAGGCGCGCCGATCGCGACCGTCAGGCCGTCCGTCGAAAGGTCCACCGCGGTGCCGAAATACGTGGCATCGGGACCCGTCAATTCCTGACCGATCTGTTTCCACGCTTTAGGTGTGATCGGGTCCCACTCGTACAGTTTCACGGAATTATTCGCGAAATCGGCGGCAGATGCGATGAATCCATCCCTGGACATGCACAGGCGCTTTCGGCTGGGCAATGAGGGTTCGATTTCGGAGCCGTAAATGACAAAAAGTGTCCTGAATGCACTACTCACCGACGAGATTCCATACGTCGAAACCGCACTGTATTTGATCTTATATTCACCGACCGCGTTGAAATTTACTTCGGAATCGTCTGCGGTGACAGTGCCGGGTAAACTCGAGGTCGCACCCGGGTCGTTAAATACGCCTCCAACAGTGACAAACATGGTGGAATCACCGCTCAGCGTGACCACCGGCGCGGTGGGATCTTTGGTGATGACGACCGTCCTATCGACCGTCGTGGTCGCGAAAGCGCTCGAGGCAGTGTATCGCACTGTATACTGCCGACCTTCGATGGTGTTATCCTCGATGTTACCCACGATCGTCACGGCTGCACCGGTGTCCGTTACAGCCCCTGCCTCGACGTAGCTGGTGTTTGCCTCCACGGGTTGAGGGTTCAGGCCGTTCAGGTTTATCGTCGGTTTCACGTAGTAGGAGATGGGTCGTACGGTGAACGCGCTTACGTACCCCTGATCCGTGCTCACAGCATCACTACGAGGCGCGGAAATACAAATGACCGAGCCGTCGCCGGAGAGTGACACGGATTTTCCGTATTCGTCTTCGTCGTTGGCGTTCGATTTCATATCCCACGCGCGCTGCGTCCATGCGTCGCCTTCGCGTGCGTATATCTGGGCGATGGCTTGTCGACGGAAGAGCGAACGTGGAAGGGGTGTAGAATTTATTGCGTTCTCTTCAGAGGTGAGCGCCGGCATACTCAGCAACAACGAGTTGCCGTCGTACGATAGCTTGAGTCGCGTCTCCGAAGATCTAAAATAAAGGTTACCGGGAGCGGCCCGCTCGTCGAAGGTGTCGGAGGACACGTCGAAGACTCGCACGGGTGTGCTCGAGAGTTCGCCGACGACTACCGTGTTTACCTTGAAATCGAGAGCCTGCCCAAACATGACGTCGAGACCTGGACCCTGCTTGACCGCGAGATAGGTGACCTCTGACTGAGTCACTCCGTATAAGTAAACGATACCCCTGTCGCCGAGCGCGTGCGGCGCCGAAAGAGTGAGACGGGAACCGTCGTCGTTCAGGGCCAACCGTTTCCCGAACTGACTTTTGTCTAAAAGTGAGGAGTCGTTGACGTTCGCGATGTGTTGCCACGTGGTGCCGTCATCGTAGTAGACACTCACGAAACCTCTTTCGTCGAGTCCGTACGGAGCGCCGACGGCGAGGCGTGTCTTATCCTTCGAGAGCGACACCGAATAGCCGAAAAAGTCTCCGGAAGTCGAGCCCACGATTTCGTGGTATAGGGCCCACTGCGAAGTCCCCGCGTTCCAGTCGTAGATGCGGACGTGTCCCGTGTTCACACCACCACTGTCGTCGTTAAAGACGGCGCCGACGACGAGGCGATCGCCGTCCGCGGAAAGTGTGATGGACCAACCCGAATAATCCTGCGCAGCTTCGCCGTCTATGTCCACACCTTTCTGGACCCACGCTTCGTCGGGGTTCGATCGCGTGTACACTCGAACACTCCCCGAGTTCAACCCGTTCGTGTTATCGTTCAATATCGAACCGACCGCTAACGTGAGACCGTCTTCTGAGAGGTCCGTGGACCACCCGAAAATATCACCCGTGTTCTCTCCGTGGAGGACCTGACCACTCGAGGCGATGATGTATTGCGACGGGATCTTTTTAACACCCTTGAGAAGATCTGGGTTGATACCGTACCTGTTGCCGACCTGAAAGGCTGGCGAGGTACCGATTTTGTAGTTGGTTCCCTTGAACTTCGCATCCAGAAAATCGTTGAGTCGTAAAAAATCCGTTTGCGCGTTTTTACGAGTGACACCGAGGACTCCTTTCATCTGACCGTTACATTCGTTCCACGGTGCGATGGACTTTCCCTTGGTGACACTCATTTCCTATATGATATGTACAAAATTAATCTGCGTATAACGTTCCGGCCATGCCCTTATCTACTCTTAAAATGTTATACGACACGGCGTATACGGGGGTGTTTATATTTTCGGTACACTGAATTTTAAGTGAATCTATCCGGCTACAATTTAATGTTCCTGTAGGGTGATATTTTCCTGCGGATAGACAAAATGGGTAGAAGAAAAGTTGCTCTGTATTGCTCGCCGAAAAATCCGAGTGATAGTAACAAGGAATCGAAGTATAATACGGTACGGATCGTTTCCAGTCAACCAAATCAACGCCGTTTATTTGTAGCTTCACTTTGTTGAGTGAAGAGACTAACGCGTTGTTCACGTTATCTGCGGTGACGTTACTACTCGCTAAATACTTAACAGGGTGCGAAAACACACAGTCCATCGACTTTTGATTGCTCGGTTCATTCTTCTGGACTTGGTAGATGAGGATATCATGACGCGTGGACGCGAAGAAGTTCCTTTCGTCCTCGTCCAACATGATGAAACACGCGTCGACCATGTACGTGTAATCAGGTAAGTTATCATCCTGCCAGTAAATTTTCAATTCCACATCGTGGAAGTTGAGCGCTACCAAGGGGAGACTCGTTTGCCAGTTTTCGAAAAAGAAGCGGAGCGGGTAAAAGTACGATTGAGATCCCACGCCGCCGTGCAGAGACGCCGGGTAGGTCTTGGAATAGGTGTTCGCGAACAGGTCGATGGCTATGCCTTCACTGAATTCGGAATCCTGGGAATCAATAAGCTGACCGCCTATGTAAAGGTCCACGTGCTTGATTATTGTCCTCCAATCCGTGATGAGCTGTGATCCCGTACTGGGATCGTCGGCGACGATCGTGATGTAGCTGAGCAGGTCTCCCATCTTCTGGATTCGAACCGTGCTAAACTTCCCCGCGGCGGGGTGTTGTTGTAAGGTCTGCACATGCGTGAACGCGCTGAAGTTGGAATGGCGCTTGAACCGCGTGTGAAAGTACGTCGTCTCCGGATTCCCGGTTATGTGCCGGTCCTGCTGCCCACGCGAAATCAATTGCGCGAGTGCTCCAGACATCTTTATTAGTAGTAGTGGATATTTTTAAACCAGGTAAATACGTACATCGGTGTTCGACGAGACACACAACAACTCACCCGAGCCGTCCAAGCTCACTTTCTTACCTAAGAAGGTCGTGCTTCCTTCTCCTGCGACGATCGTGTCAAAAGTATCCGTGCTTCGGGACCAACCGTCACCACCGAACGTGTACTTATAGACGCGACCCTTGTTTTCGTCCTTCGACCCAGCCACCAGCGTGTTTCCATTGGACGACAGGGACACGGACTCGCCGAAACTTCCTTGCACGTGCGACCCGTAGAGTGTCCAATCGGTGCCGTATGTGTAGACTCTCACGCCGCCACCAAGTACGGAGCCCACCGCCAATACGTTTCCACTGCGCGACAAGGAAACCGACGTACCGTTCCGTTTCCCCTCCGTCCCGTCTTCGATTTCGGATCCCGAGAGTTGCCAATCGGATCCAGACAGTTTGTACACGGAAGCTTTGCCTATGTTCGTGGTGGTGAGTGTCGTGCCAGAAACGGTGGTTTTCGTGAGACCGGGTGACCCCACCGCGAGGGTTTTACCCTCGTTATCGAACGAAACTGAAAACCCAAAGAACTGGGTGGGGTTATTCGTCCCTTCGAGGACCTTCGCCTCGTTCCAGGTGAAGCCCGTCCAATCGTAAATCTTAACCTTCCCCGATTTTAATATGGTCGTACCAGCCTCCGGTACGCCCACTACCACCCTGGTCGCATCCGTATTAATATCGACAGACTCCCCGAACTTACCGAGGTAATCCGTCCCGAAAAGATCGAACCCGACCTGTTCCCATCCACTCGAGAAAGTGACGTTCTTCTTGTAGACGCGGACGAGGCCGATCGTCAAGTGCGACGCCATGCCGACGACCATGTATTGGCCATCGGGTGTGAATTTGATGGAGGTGGGCGGTGCAGGTGTGGCGACGTCTCCGTACTGCGCGAAACCCTGTACCCTGTACGTTTTTATCGTCGTGTCGAAGACCGCCAAGTCACTGCCGTTCCTCGAGAGTGCGAAGACAGACCCTGTCTTGCTGAACGCCAAGGATCCATGTGAACCGACTGAAAACCTCTGCGTGAACGGGTCCGCCGAGATGCCGTCACTATCCGTCAAGGTGTGTGCGATGGTGTAATCTCCTCTCGTGTTAATGTCTATGGTGTTGGAGGATTGCAAGAATGGAGTCAGGTCGGAGGCGTACCCCTCCGGTGTGATCACGGTGGGTGCCGGAACCGATATGGGATCGTTGAGGGTGTTGTAAAACGAAGTCTGCACCGCTGTGATCGACGGTTTTTCCTTGACGTTCACGGTCCTCGTGACAGGAAGCGCCTCGATCCCGAACGCGTCGACGGCGTTATACGTCAGAGTGTACACACCAGTCTCTCTGACGTTCGGCCGCGTGGCCGTGACTGTTCCTACGTCCACGGTGACCCCGGGATCCTGATAATTTTCGTTCAATATATGGAAAATCGTCAAATCTCCCGTCAAAGTCAGGACCGGTCGAGCCCTCACTCGCACCGTGCGCGTGCGCATGGTTCCAGTTCGAAGGTGCTTATCGATATTCTGATTCGCCCAGACCACTTTCCAATCACCAACGATCGTCGGTGTGAACCCTGCTCCAGGGACCGCGACGAGAGAATTGGGGGCGACGTAATACCCTGTGGCGCCGCCGATATCGACGCCCGCGTCCACGTAGGCTGTGTCCTTCGTGTGATACACGACACTATCGCCGATCAACCCGAACGTTTGCAACTCCTCCATGACATCCACCTGCCTGAAAATGGGTGCTGCCTTCTTTCGCAGCAGGTCCTCGCACTCGTACCGTATCGTGTAGGTCCCGGCCACCCCCGTCGAAACTTTACCGCTTATTTTCAATTGAGGAACGATGGAAGATTGTGTATCGATGGTCGCACCGAGTTCCGTGTATTCTTCACCGAAGTTGAGTTTGACGTACGAATTACCCACCAACTTTATCGTCGGAGCTCTGAACGTGAGATCTTGGAGTTCCGCCCTCAGTTCGTAAGACTGCACGATTCCTACGGGTTGCCCTTCGTTGTACGCACCCTCACCTGAGACGACTACAAGGCCCGTGTCCGAGATGGAAACGACGTTCGCGAACCGGTGCTCCCAGCTTGTGGTGCCGATGTCGCCACCGTTCTGTGACCACACCCCATCCGTGAGGTCGAAGACCTGGGCTTTACCTGTGGTGTCCGAGAAAGTAGTCTCGGTGACGTTGCCCACAATGATGCGCTGACCGTTGTTCGTGATGTCGAGGGAACTCACACGACCTCCCGTGACTGTCACGGAGTTACCGTCTTGTGACCACGTACCGCCCTGTTTCTTATAGACAGCCACCTCACCGGTCGCGATGACTGTGACTATTTTGTTCCCGTCCTTTGTGATTGAGAACGGTTTCGATGTGATGAGCTGATCGCCGCCCGGGGTTTTTACGTACGATGGCGGTGCAGTGAAACTCGTCTCTAAGTTATTATTCGTGTCGTAGACGCGGACTGCGTGGTCGGTGAACGAACTGACGACCATGACGTTCGCGCTGTCCAAGGCCATCCTCGATCCCTCGCCGTTCACGGATATTTCGAGAGAAGGTTGTACGAACTGCACACTACCACCGCCCGAAAAGGTTGAGAATTCCACTGCGTTGTCGTTCACGGAACTGTGAACCAATCGCGAACCATCGTCTGTCAGGGCGAAAGACGATCCGAAATGATTCACAGGCGTTTTCGCGACGGTCATCGTAGGTGAGATGAGCCTCCAATCCAGATCATACTTGTACACGCGCAGGACGTTATACGGTTTAGGGTCCGCTGGAGCGTTCATACCAAGCGCGACGTAATCCCCATTTCCACCGCTGATCCGTATCTTCGATCCAACGTCCGCGGCGAAATGCATCCGCGAACCAACTTGTGACCACACACCGGCCGAATATTCATACACACGAGCCTCGTTGTCGACAAGGACGGCTAACCGTGTCCCGTCATTAGTCAGGTCAAGAGAAATCGAGCTCCCCGGGGTGGAAATCTCCGGTCCGAGTTGCGAGGTAAGATCGTATACCCTGACCCTGACCGTCCCTGAATCCACGTAGCCAAAGGCTATGATGTTCCCGTCACTGGAACTACGCATTGAAGTCGACCCACCACCGGTGGCCAAGGTGACGATAGAGTTCCGTCTATTCGTCCAACCAACTTCACCCGGGACTGTTCCGATGGCAATCCTTTTGGCAAACACGGAAGATGTCGTTCGAACACCGAACCGTATTCCGTCATAACTCATCACCGCGGCCGTTATGTTTTGGGCGTTTAAAATTAAGTCCGCGTTCACGTATTCAACCACTGCGCCGAGTGGAAGTTCAGGATTGCGTCGGAACACAGGGTCGATCCAGGCCGATCCGTCCCAATCACGAACCACCACACCCGAATCCGCTGCGGCTGTGATTCTACTGCCATCGGAGGATATGGAAACACTCTTACCGAAAGATTGCAGTGCAAGCGTTGAACGGAGCGACCACCCGGATGCGTAGTCGTACACTCGCACGCCGACCTGGGGATCGCCAACCACAAGTGTGTTACCGTCGGTTGACATGTCAAAGGATTCGTTGTCACCCGTGAGGGAAGAATGTTGGGACCAACCCACCGGCGTTTGTGTGGACGAGAAAGTATAAAACTTCGCCTGACCACCGTCTATAATGCCGATAAATTCACCATCCGCGCTTACGGAGATCGAGCTCGGATTTGTCACGCCCACGAGAGAATCTACCGTCCAGTTCACTGCACTGTACGTATCAGCATGGTTCGTGTAACGTTTCAGGGTGCCGGAAGAATCAATCGCGTAGACCCTGGAAAAATCACCCGAAGCCCGGATTTTAGTGTGATTCCCCCAGGGTTTTCCCTGCAAAAACACTGAGTCGCCGATAATCCGAGCTCTTTCCCCCCCATACATAGGGGCATAGGGGTCTCTAATATCTATCTCACCGGGTAAATTAGAGCTCACACTTGCTTGGATAAATGCCCCCGTAGACGCATCCCAACTGAATGATGAATCAACAAATGAATCATCATGAATATATGTATACCCCGGTCCTGGGTTCAGTTCGATTTTTTTTGTTAATGCGTATTCGAATTGTGACACGGGCGGCATGGATGTAAAATCATAAAACTTGACGAGGCCGGTGGTCGTGAAACCTACGAGATCACCAACTTCGTTGATCGATAAATCATCCTTCGGATCGGCGGTCGTGAGAGATTTGGAACCGATTCGAGTGTAAGCCGCAGGAAAAAAAACACCACCAATTGCTTCCCACATGTGTAATTCATCAGTCGTGGATCTCGCGACGACTCTGGTCCCATTCCCCGATATGGCGACTTGATCGAAGGTCGACCCGAACCAACCAGGATCGGGCACATTTCCATAATCTACGTCTGTTAACCCAGATGAGACAGTTGTAATAGTGACGGGGGTGAAATTCCCATCTGGGTAGACGGAACGCCATATACCACTTTCAGTGACAACAGTTTTGCCGTCTCCCGACATGTCTATAATGTTGTCAGTTTCGTATCCCCGGCTTCCGTATGCTACTATGAACGTGGGTGTTACCGGTGTGAACACTATATCGTAAAATGCAGCTTCGTTAAGAGCACCGGTTCTCCAAAACCCAATTATGGTTCCGTCAGTGTTCATGGTCAACTCGGTCGCATTCGATCCCTGTGAGAGGGTGTTCACATGTAAGTCGCTCCATTCCAAAACATCGGTAGATAATCTGTACCAGAACCTCATATCTCCTTGACTGTTGATAGCAGCCACTCTGAGACCGTCTCCCGACAGTTCGAAATGGTCGTAGGTGGACCACGGCGCCGGAGAGTGTGGAAACGAGGTGGTTGAATTTCTGTAAATGAGGTTCTGATTTGCGTCCGTATAAAAGTAATGAAAAGTTGAAGTTTGTGTTATCACCGCATGACCGCTCACACCCGCGTTAGCGGAATTCATATCTATCATTGGTCCTGATGTGAATTGCGGAACAGGAACGGTTTCATATCCAAATGCAGTGCTGCTCGTTTGAGTCTGATACCTGAAATCGAAAAATTCCACCTCGCTTCCGTGCTGCACCCCGACGACGAATTCAGGGCATAACGATACGTCGTTGAGGGTACCAGAAGTGAGCGTTGCGAAGGGTACGCCATACTGGATCCACTGGTCGTCGTAAAAATATTTCTGCCAGATTCTGAACGTCAATACATTCGAGGACCTGCTCACGAGCACGAGCCACGTGTAACCGCTGGAAGTAGTCGACACACGTATTCTACTTTCATCAGCCGTGGAACTCCAGTAGTTGTAACCTGTTCCAATCCAGTAATCGCCGGACCATTTCAAATGATTGTCACCAGAACCATAGATTCGAAATATATTCGCGCCGTCGTCTGACATGTCTATGGCGTCTCCGTCCGTCTGTATAGCGGACCCTCGTGGGGTGTATACATACGGCGTAAACACCATTTCGTAGAGTTTAGTCTCTGTAAACGGCGCTGCCCCCACGAAGCCAATAAAACTTCCATCCGTGTTTATCGAGATCTTCACCGCGTACGACGCCGGTGAGGTCGATAATATCGGTATGCCGTCATTGCCCCAACTCGAACCGGATCTGTACCAATAATCAATCCGGTTTTCATTAGTTCCCTGATCAGCAATCACGCGCGTGCCGTCGCCGGATAGAGCCATGTCCGTGATAGTACTATAATCCGACCATGGAACCGCACTGCTATCGGAAACGTAGTTGAGACCGTTCCAACTGAATGAATTCGTCAACGAGACGATCCTCGTGCCAGCGTTGTCCATATCCATAATTCTTCCGGTCGAAACGGTCGACCGGGTGAGGTACGTATCCCCCGTGAACGCGGTGATGGTGTAAATGACCGGGGTTAGGTAAGGACCGTTCGGCTTAAAGATCGAAAGCGCATTGCCGGTGGTGGTGATGGATAGGTGGTCGGGATTTGTGAAACCTGACGAGTCTATCCTAAATATTTCTTCGGAGACCAGTGTCCAAGTGGAGCTCTGTTTCTCGTATAGTCTGACACTATCTACTACATTTCCTTCCGCGAAACAGGCAAGGACCTTCGTCCCGTCACCGGAGATGGCTATGCGGTGTCTCGACAACCCGTTCCCGCTCTCCGTCCAAGGTGCCTGAGGAGGAAATCCTGTGGCTGTGTACTCACTGATCGACGCATCCCATTCGAAATAGCCGTAATTCAAACCGGCGCTGCTGGCGGTCGTCACGACAGCCAAGCCGTCATCAGTCATATCCATAGACCTACCATCGAGAATCGTGGAACCTCGTGGAAGGTACCTATCCACTGTACCACCGGATGTGTAAGTAAGATCGTAGATCTCCAATGTATTGTAGTTGTGGAACCTCATACCTAACACATCTCCGTCAGTGTCTATGTCCAATTGTGATATAGCGTAAGAGTCAATGGCGATGGGGTTATTGACACCCGAATCTGACCACTCGACACTGCCACTGTGTGATATCTTATAGAAGAAATATGCTTCTTCACGGTAAGAAAGATCCATGTTTAGGAACTTCGCGATAACCTTCGTGCCGTCGCGCGAGATGGCGATACTTTCCCAAGATCCGTAATTTCCGTTAGGGTTATTTCCGACCCAAGGTGTTTGGTAAGGGTACATGGCACCGTCATACACGTAATCTACACCGTTCCATCCGTAACTACCTTCATAATCATTAGTTCCCACAGCAACGACACTCGACCCGTCTTCAGACATGTCCATTGACCTAGCCGACTTGCTAAAAGAAGGACTCCGTCGGGAGTTATATTCCCTTTGGTTCGTAGTCGTGATTTGTGTTACCTCGACATACTGGGAGCCTTGGGACCCCCCCACGTATGTTACAAAACTACCGTCGGTGTTTGGTGTTACATTTGTCATCACTGCACTTACATTTTTAACCTCGTTTGTTGCGTTCCCCGTCCATTCCCCACCTGACCAGTTCCATAAGTGGAGTTTACTGGATCCTCCACTCGGAAACGATCTACCGGCCGTGAACGCGCGCGTGCCATCTCCGGAGATCGAGACTTCGGTCGCACCCAAAGGCGAATTGTAGTAATAATTCACCCAAGGTACCGTACTACCCACGGGGCCGTCGTAGACATAGTTCGTATTGTCCCACGTATAGCTGGACCCGCCCACGACACGACTCCCGTCGTTCGACATATCAATACCCTCCCCGGGTAGTGAAATTCCACGCTGGGATAACGATGTCGTTGTAGTCGTCACCGGTGCACCGGAATTGTAGGTATACACGTCCACTTTTCCGAGGAACTCAGTGTATCCATCATCTCTGTTCGGTGTCGAAATAAATATGTTATGCGGCGCCCCAGTTCTGCTAATGACAACATCGTACCCAAGGTTTTCGGGGATCGAATTATAGTTTGGCCAAATTGAAGTCGTGCTACCGCCAGTATACGAATTTACGATCGACCAATCGTATCCTCCGGGAGCGTTTGCATTGACGACTTTCTCGTAAATCTCCGCGACCCCCCCCTGGTAGCCCCCAGATGGCCGAGATGTTCCTATCACCATTATGTAACCGTCACCTGACAGGCCTACTGCACTGGACCCCTTCAAAAAATTTGAATATGCACCGATGATATCGTTTCCGAGCGCGGACCATGAACCGTTGGTGTACTCATAATTTCGGACGAAACCATAATTGCTGCCATACCCTGGCCTGTTCCACTCAGGTGCCGAGACGACAATCTGGTTTCCGTCTGACCGCATGTGTACCCGTTCACCGAATCTATCATCGGTGCCATTCCCGGAAATATAAGTGTGCGTTTTCGTTGGTGGCCAACTGAACCATGCACTTGTATTTGCAACAGTGTAGACCATAGCATGCGCAGTTGAATTTCCCCCGGGGTCCCTTCCAGGTGAACCAACCACGAGACGAGTTCCGTCCTCGGATAACGCTACCGAAGTACCGAACTCATCATAAGATGCATAGTTGTACGAATAATTGGGGGCATCCGAGTCATCTATATATGTATAATTCCACGACCCCCATTCGTACAGGTTTACCCGTCCAGTATAATTAGTATCATTGGTAAATGGTGAACCGACGGCGACCGTCGTCCCGTCAGCACTTATTGCCAATCCAAACCCCTTTCTTTCGGTAGAATAATAACTAGTCTCGGTTTTTACAGTGCTCCAGTATTGTGTTGTTCCAGCACTGTTCGTGTATTGGTTCAACTCGTAGAACTTGATTTCTCCACCACCATAATCTGGGTTACTTATCACGAGGCGATTTCCATCACCGGAAATGGCAACCTGGTAATCAGCATTAGGGTTATAGCCCCCGGGGTGAGCTATTTTACTGCCAACAATGTTCCACGTCGAGTTCACCGAATCCCAGTCAAAAACACGGACATCTTGCGCGTCTGCGACGACGAAGCGGTTCCCGTCGGAGGTACAATCCATTGCCATACCGAAACTTTGATTTGTTAGATTTGGATTTGTATAATCTTCTCCCAAAAGAGTTGGCCGCTGGGGTGTCACGAAACCTTTGGGGGTGGCTGTCGTGGTCGTGGTCGTCTGCACTTCGTACACGCGATTATCACCGACTTTACTTAACGCCACTACATCACCCGCTGTGGACACGGCGATTCGCTCGATGTCTCCTAATGCGAGGTCTGCCGTGTATTGTACCCAAGTTGACGTCAGGGTATCATATTGATAGGATCTTAAACGCGGTGTACTGGAATCACCGTTGTAATGGTAGATTTTCGTACCGTCGCCGCTGATACCAATTTTCAAATAGTTAGATTGCCCGACGACGGAGACGGTCTGTCCTACCTGATTAAAAGTGTATTGTCCTGTGATATCAAAAACTACGAACTCGTTACTGCCAGCAGCGACGAGACGTCCAGTCTCCGAAAGATCCAAGGATGAGCCATAATAAGAATAGTAAGAAGGCCCATAATGAGTTCCCATAAAATTGAATCCAGGATTAGAGTTATCATAAACTTCAAGCTTTCCCATGCCTGAGTTCCAGTTTGGCTCGGCCGTTACAATGCGGTTGCCATCACCGGACACCTTGATATTATGTCCGGGTGTGTATAGGTTATAATAGTTAGGGGTGTAGTATGTGTGATTAGAGGTGACGCTCAGTTTGTAAACGGAACTAGAATAATAATCACTTTCGGCGGCCAGCGACACATAGTCGCCGTTCAGGGACGGACCGATACCGTTTTGCTGGTCCGACGCCAAATAATACCCAATATACATTTGGGCCGCGTATTCAACCCAAGAACCACCGGAGTATTCGAACGAATACAGGTAGTCACTTTCATTGAGGTATACGACGAGTCCGTCCCCTGAAATACCCACCGCGTATATATTATACGGGGTTGTGAAGTTGGATCCTAACTGTGACCAGTAACTCCCTGTGTATTCGATCACAAACGTTGTACCGGAATCACCGCCTATGACGGCACGATTTCCGTCTTTGGATATTGCCAAGGATTTACCAAGACTATTGTATGCATTTGAACCGTTAAACGTCTGTTCCAGGGTCCAAGACCCTGAAACGAACCGGTATATATCCACCTTCCCGCGGTACTGGTTGGTGTTTTGGACTGTACCGATGATTTTCACTAAACCCGTCCCCGAAATGACCTGAGATTCTCCACTCACGGTATTGGGGTTACCGGATAAGGAATACGTGGGTGAGAGCGCGACCTGTTGTTTACTGACGACCCGACACCCGTTATCTATCGAAAGTCCCACGATATCACCGTCCAACGAAGGTAATAAATCGTCCACCCCATAAGCGGAGAAATCGTCCAAATACATAACCCAGGACCCACCGCTTAATTCATACGACTCAACGTATGAATTAGAAGACGAATACCTCATGATCTTTGTTCCGTCGCCACTTATAGCGGCCGCTGTAATGGGACCGCCCCCCTGGATCGTCTGACCCAGCTGGCTCCAAGAACCGGCCACGTTTTCAAACACGTACGTGTCGCCAACAAAACCCTCACTTTCGTACGCGATGACACGGAGACCGTCGTGTGAAATATCGACTCGTGGGCTATTATATATGTTATTGTGGGCGTACGCGGGTGTGGTGCCCCAAGACCCCCCCGTCTTTTCGTATATCTCGATCCGATTCGACGATCCCACGACCCTCGACACGAAGACTGTACCGTTGCCCGAGAGTTTCCCTTCGGAGCTCAAGGCGGTGTAGTGGTGTTCCTGGTCGATCGAGAATGCGTTCGTCAGAGTCTGTTTGCTGTAAATTCGACTGTTTGTGTATTGTTGGGGCACGGCGACTATATCGCCGTCGGTCGAAACCGAAAATTTTGAGAAATTCGAGTCTGCAGTGATGTCCGCAAGGTATGTCACCCACGTCGTACCGGAGAGTTTGTACGATTTCAAAAGGTATTCGTCGGGTGTATACGCGAACACGTAAGCGCCATCTCCTGATATAGCCACCTTACTCGCCCGGATCCCCGTGATATCCTGACCGAGTTGTTGCCACGTACCACCGGATTTCTCTAACACGACAACTTTCGGCGTGGTGCCACCTGAGGCGTAACTCGCTACGACGATCCGTGTACCGTCTTCGGATACTGCGAGGTTGAACCCGAAATTTTCATTGGAAGATCCACCCTGAAACGTAGCGTCGGGGGTCGGCGGCCAGGCACCTCCCACATTCTCGTAGATTTCGACCAGACCCGTGTAACCAAGATAAGATGGATCACCGATGACTTTGACCAGGGCGTTACCGGAGATGGCCTGTTCGCTCTTACCGCTGTACGAATTCACTAAGTTTAACTGGTACGAATTGACGTTTTCTCTATTGTATACTTGGTGACTCGTTTGCCCGTGTGACGTGAAGGCGATTATTTCTCCATTGGTAGAGGCGATGATCCTGTCGTCCGACGTGGCGTTGACCGCCAGGTCCGGAAGGTACGTCACCCAACTTCCACCGACGTATTCGTATGACTTCAGCTGCGATCCGGGCCCGTTGGTGCTCATTACCTTCGTGCCATCCTTGGAGATGGCGACGACTTGTGTGGCACCGCTGATATCCGGCCCTAACTGTGCCCACGTCCCTGTGTTCGTGTCGTGCGAGACCACAAACATTTTACTGGCCGTGCCCACGACTACCCTCAATCCATCAGTCGAGACGTCGACGGAGGTCGCGACGTCGTTGATCGTCAAGGCTGGTGTCGCAGGCCACGTTACCGTTGCTGGGGTGTTTGGCCACGTCGAAGTATTGGTCGCTTGAAGGGTTGGGAATTGGTATATCTTTATGCTTGTCGAATCAGTGACAACTTTCGTGTCTGAGTTATTTGAAATAGCTTGTCCATTCGCTGTGATGGAAGAGCCGCTCTGAGTAAACCTATAGCCACTGTTCGTCACTAGTGTTTGTATTCTGACGATCCTGTTGTCGTCGGGTTTGCTCAGTGCTAAGGTAGTGCCGTCAGTCGAAGCGACGATTTTATCAATGGGGTATATACCCGAGAGAGCACCTTCGAAGTTTTGGACGTACATTACCCAGTTCCCGTTGTAGAGTTCGTACGAACGCAAATCCAGAGTGTCTTCACTAAAGATTTTCGTCCCATCACCTGATATGGCCACTAGCGATACAGGGCCGGGGATATCCGACCCCAACTGCACCCACGACCCACTCGCGTTTGTGACCACGATCATCTTCGTCGCACTTCCAATGACGATGCGACTGCCGGTCTCCGAGATACCCAACGCTCGCCCAAACTCTTCGCCCGTAGTGGCACCGGTGAACGTGACCGTGGGACTCGCGAGCCAATTCCCATTGGAATCCTTTTCGTAAATCTCGACTTCACCCGTGGAAGAGTTCCAGGTCTTATCACCTATGACACGCACACTCGCGTCTCCGGAGATGGCGATCTCGTCGACCACTGATACGGTAGAGCCCGAAGGTACGAAATCGTAACTTTGCGTCACAGGGGTGTCTATCAAGACCTTACAATCACCCGGGTCACTGATGGCCAGGATAGTTCCATCGTTGGACGCTTTTATTTTGGTCACGGTCTGGGTGATATCCGGGCGGTCATTTACCCAATCCGATACAGCGTAACTGTAACTGTACGATTTCGTAACCCCTTGACTGTATATGTAAATACGGTCACCGTTTCCATTAATTTGTACGATATCCGCGTTGCCGAGTATACTCTGACCGCGCATGTAACCATCAATGAAGACCGTAGTTTTAGTGGCGCCGCCTATGATCACGCGGACGCCGACAGTGTTTTGGGTGCTAACGCTGACAGTGCGTCCGAACTCCTCTCCTGCGGCCGATCCATTAAACGTATAGAGCAGCGTCGCGGACCCGTTGCCGACTTGTTGGAAAACCTTGACAGAACCGGTCGACGAATTATCTGTCGGGTCGCCGACGACCTGGTAATGACTCGCCCCTCCGGAAAACGTCGTCCCTCCGACCACTTGCTTGGATCCTGTGTGTGATCCTGATTGCGTGAAGTTCATCACCTCTGGGAACGTAATCATCTTCTTAGCGAAGACACCACTACCGGTGCTTTTACTGATGGCGATCGTATCTCCATCGGTCGTAGGTATGAGGCGACCATCCGCAAAATTCAAATCTGATATGTAGGTGACCCAATTACCGGAAGAGAGTACGAACGATTTCACGGCTGAGCTGTCGTCCGAGAATATCTTGGACCCGTCACCGGAGATCGCCACGTTCGTGACAGTGCCGATCACGTCCGATCCCAGCTGTGCCCAAGATCCACCGGCGTTCGTTACCACAAACATTTTACTCGCCGTGCCCACGACGACCCTCGTTCCGTCGTTCGAAACATCGATCGAAGTAGCCGCGCCACTGACAGTGTGCGTCGCCGTGGACGGCCAGTTCGCACCCGCTTTTTCGAAAATCTGCACATCGGTCGAAGTGGCGATCACCTTCACAGTGCCATCATCGGACACGACCTGCAGGGTGGCCGTGTGCGTAGAACCAGTCTGGACGAAGCTAAAGACGGGTAAAGTCAGGGTAGTTTGGTCGTCGTAGTAAAAGTTAATTCCACTGCCATCCGCCGCAGCTAATCTTGTCCCGTCTCCGGACCAGACCAATCGATTAAAAGTATTGGGGGTATCGATAGAATAGAGATACCCGGTGAAGTCCAGCGACACCTGGAAGATGAGCGGCGGCTGAACCCAATTCGTACCGTCAAAACCCCAAAACCTAATAACGCCATTATGTAGATCGGCGATCGTGTCGTTATTTCTGAATGCAAAAACTCCATTCACCGGTGATATCCAGGGTCCGAGAGAAGTTCCGCTGTCTGTGTTTTGAACCTTGAGGTAACCAGAGGTATTGAAGGCTATCCGTGATCCGTCCGGAGATAGGGCCACGAAGTTGGGTACATAGGAAATTGAACGTAACAGAGTCCACGAGGGGCCGTTTGAGTACACTTTAAATCGTTGCGACGAATCGTAAACGACTAACCGCTCACCGTTCCTGCTCAAGACAATACCACCCGTACTGAAACCAGTGAATTCAGTGTCATCTACGGCAATGTCACGCGTCGAAGTAACGGTCGCCGCACTCGAGTCGTACGTTAAGCTGGATATCTCCGTCGTCGACGAAAGTGTCGTCGACACGTTCAAGACGCCGCCGGTGGCGGCGTTCATGTCGACCGTCGCGCCCACGCCGGCCGTGCTTTGTCGTAAAATTAGACCGCTAAAAGTTTCGGCATCTGTGGGTAAAATTCTCCCACCTACCTGCGAAACCACACCCTGAGAATTCAGGGAAAACAGGGAGAGCGTTTCGTTATCACCCACTGCGAGGTAGTCACCACTCTTCGATAGATGGACGGTATCACCGAAATTCCCAATGGCAGTTTCCACGCGATTGTCGTAGACGCTGTCATTCACGATCAACCTATTCCCGTCGCCGCTCATTCCGAACGTGGATTTTTGGAACGCGACGGGGCCCAGGCTTTCCAAGATGTTCCTTCTTTTACCTTCGCTACCGAATGCGTTATTGAAAACACGGACTGCACCGTTCACACCTCCCACAGCGAATCTCGTCCCGTCCGGCGACATTTCCACTATCGCGTCCCTGAGTCCGGGGTAGGTCATGTCCGGACCGTGCTGAGACCACTGATCACCCGCAAAGTTATACACACGGAATTTACTGGTAGGTTCGCCTTCAATATTTAAAGTCGGGACAGTGAAGCCCACGATCAGATACGCACCGTCGTCAGATAAGGACAAGGACCCCGCGACAACCGGAAAAGCGTCCCCCCTCTGTTTCCACCCCAAAGGGATTTGTGATGTATACGACACAGGCGACGAATCCTCCTGTGAGATCCTGATCGTGTAATCGGATGCGGTCAAAAACCTTTTCCCGTCGTTTGATATTTTCGCACACCCGGGGTTAATGTTTAGGCCTGCGTTACGCAACCACGTCCCGTTCTCGCTTAAGATGTACATGTGTGAACTCCCGGTAGTCGATTCACCGATAATAGCGCGGTCGCCGTTTTGGTTTATGGAGACACTACCCGCCCCGTGCGTCAAAGTTTGACCGTACTGCTCATACGAACCATCGACAAACCTGAAAAATGCAACGTTATGAGAATTCGCAGTCACGATATACCTCGCGTCGACGGTGATATCAGCGACCTCGTTTTCAAGAATCGGAAGCGAGGCGGTCTCTTTCCAAGAAATGCCCGTCCAGACGTAAACCTTCAGACCTACACCGGTGATCTTCGCCACCATGACGTTTCCGTCGAAAGTCAAACACAAAATCTTCTCCATGGCAATCCGAGGAACTGCGGTGAGGCGTTGCAGTGAGATCGGCTGGGTAGGTGTCACTGACGGAATATCATACGTGCCGTCCATGGTGACGACCCGAAGCCCGTTTCTTGACATGACACCGCCGTGTAGTGGCGAAGTCACGGTGGATGATGCGCTGCTTCCCATGTTCTGACCGTGGACGGTGCAGTAATAGTAAATTTGGGAAGGAGCGTCCGACGGGACCGTGAACGTTACCGAGGAACCCGAGCTACCCGGTATATTCGTACTGTAATTATTCACGACCCCCCCTGAGTACGAACTTGAAGCGCCGTTGAATGCCTCTGAAAACGCCAAGGGGTGACCGAGGTTACTTTCATCCGACATGTCGAACACGTAGGTGCTCCCTCGCTTGAATGCGAGTGAAGGTCGGTCCACGCCGTCTATGCGGTACCTGTTCCCCCCACCGACCGACTTCACGGTGACTGTGAAGGTGACTGTTTCAGTCCCATCTATGACGTAGTAGCTGGCCCCATCATAAATCCTGAACCCCTGATCAGGGAAAGAAAGAGCTACTCTGTTCCCATCCGACGAAGAAAACACGGAAGGCGCTTGGACTCCGGACCAAACATCCGGCTGGCTCACACCAGGGGTCAGGGTCGAATCGAACCTTTGGATCGTCGCGAAAATAGTCCCGCCGACTGTTCGAGTCAACAAAGCGACTGGACCTTCGGCGATGCCCGTGATCACATCCGCACTCCCGGAAGGGTACGTGTATGTCGAGGTAATGGTTAGTTGAGTTGGTACATCGAATGGTGTGGAGTCGAATTCATACACTCTGATATGCGTACCGACTAACACCGCCAATTTCGTCCCGTCGCTGCTCAGAGAAAACTGACGACCCAAATCGTCACCTGCGTTCTCACCGAGGAGATCATTGAGCAAATTCAACCAATCGGTCTGGCCAACTGATTTTAGAAAAGGGTCGTAATTCGATTCGATGAGGTTTTGTTTGTTTAGGGAAAATGTATCCGCAAGAAGTGCGGCGCTGGAATACTCTCGCCTGTTGCTCACGAAACCTGTGGTGGTCGTCGCAGCTTCGAGGTGTTGGTAGTCCACTGTTTGGGTTTGGTACCTGTTATACGAGCGTTTTGTGACGGCGTTTAACAGTTCGTTCGTCGAAAAATTACTTCGACCCATCCCTTATTCTTATATTACAAATAAATCCTAGTCTAGTCTGCGAACAACACGGAACCCATGCCGTCTTTGATTTTTAACACGTTGTAATTTACAGCGTAAATATTTTTGTCTATGGGTGCGGTGCAGTGTAGAGTGACACTGTCGACCCTGGAAAAGTTAAGCGTTCCGGTCGGGGTGTACTTGTTGGCGGCGAGACAGAACGAGTGTAGGAACAAGTTCTCGGAGTTACTCCCCGAATAGTCCGTGTGGTAGTACGAAGGGATCGCGGTGAAATACGGGACGCCGTTTTTATAATCCTCGACGTCCGTGCCGTTGATCTGCAATTTCACCTGGTTGGTTCGCGACACGAGGTTATTCGTGCTGTTGGCGTTACTGCTCGCGATGAATTTCACTGGATGATTAAACACGAGTTCGTGGACGTTCGTCTGGCTCGCTATGTTTTTCTGCACTTGATAGATGAGCATGTTGTGTTCGTTAAAGGCCATGTGCTTCCTTTCCTCCTCGTCGAGCATGATGTAGGCGGCGTTCACGTGGTAGGTCCTATTCGTGTCGAGCGCGGCGTTCCAGTAAATTCTAAGCTCGACATCATGGTACTGAAGTGCCACCAAGGGAAGAGCCGTCTGCCAGAGCTCGCAGAAAAAGAACCGGAACGGGTAGAAGAAGCTTTGCGAACCCAGACCGCCGTGAAGACTCGCCTGAAACGATTTGGCGTAACTGTTGGCGAAAAGGTCGATGGCGATCGATTCACAAAATTCACTATCCTGACTATCGACCAATCTACCGCCTATGTACAGCTCACACCGATCGATGATCTGCGTCCAATCGTCGATAAGCTGGACCTCGCCGTTAAGCTTGGTGACCATGTGCATATAGGACAAAAGGTCGCCGTACTTGTTGATCTTAACCGAGGACATACCACCCCCCTTGGGTTCCATCTGGACGGTGAGCTGTTTCGTGAACAGCGAAAAGTTGGTCGGTCTCTTGAATCTCGTGTTGAAATACGTGGTGTTGGGTTCGCCAGAGATATACTTATCTGCTTCACCACGGGATACAAGTTGCGCCAGGGCTCCACCTGACATTCTAATATACTACAAGAAAAAATCATTCGTCATCATCATCTCACGCACGGTCTCGGCATTCTTTACCTATTGCGGAGATCTTTTTCGTTTACCCGCGCTCGTGGTCTTTATGCTGGTGGACGCTTTTCGTTTGCCCGCCACAGTCTTCATTTTCTTTCTGTTAATCATCCCCCGTACCGTTTTTTGGATCGTCGTGGCCGCTTTTCGCATCGTGGTAAGTTTCTTCCTGTTGCGCATTCCACGGACTGTCTTTTGGATCTTGGTCGCGGCATTTTTTGGGTGAGGCGGTAGAGGGAATTCTTTTTCCATAAAGCGCCATATATCTCTTCGCGAAACAATGCGATTTCGGAACTTATTTTGCATATTCCGAGGAAGATTATCCCGGTTAAGTGTATACTCACCCTCATGTTCCGCATTCCTATAATACCACATTCCACGGATATTCAGCATTTTTTCCAGGAATGCGGTCCTCTTCTTCAATACGCGAACAGCCCCTGGATCCTCCCGTATGGGACCCCGTCGACCCTGTGCAGGAAAATGCAATGTACCGATTCGATATTTATTCATTAAGTTAACGATGTAATGAGGCACATAATTTTTCATACCAGTTCTTTTGACAACCCCATCTGTGCCGAAATACTCTGCCATGTACTTGATATATCTGATCACGTCCTCATTTTTAAGAGCTAATATTTCCAATATATGACCCCCCTGGATAGCTGGTCGTCCAATATCAAATCTAAGCATAAGTTTCACGAGCGCTTTTCGCTTTCCCTGATTAAAAACTCGCCCGTTGCTGATGAAGTTTGCGATCTTGATTTTCGTCAGTTTGCGACCTTGATTATCATATTTATTAGAGTTAAAATTGAGGATATTTTTGCGAGTCATCGCATTATCATACACCTTTACCCTGCCGAGGATCTCTTGGTCTGCCATGTTACGCGGGATACCTTTCGCGTTGAATAGCTTCCTGACGGTATTGTTACGATTTTTGATTTCTTTTTCGCTAGGTATCCTGTAGTTGGGCCTGTTAGTGTTAAAATAGTTATAATACTTGGGCATATTCTTTACCTATTGCGGAGATCTTTTTCGTTTACCCCTCAGACTGACCCTGCCCGCCACGGTCTTCATTTTCTTTACTGTGGTTCGAGCTCGCACCCCCCGTACCGTTTTTTGGATCGTCTTGGCCGCGGTGTTGCCTTTGGGGTGCGGTGGGATTGGAAACATGTCATCCATTAACCTGCTGAGATCTCGGGTCGAGATAAACACTCCGTAGTACGGCTGGGCATTGGAAACGTTTATTTTTAATCTGTCCAAAACGGGTCGTAAATTATTTATTAGATTAATAGTCATTAAAACGTCATCATATTCCCTCCTTAATTTTCTCAAAAAGTTGATTCTTTTTTTCAGCATAGCAATCATCGCCGCATCCTCACGAAATTTACCAAACGATTTTAATTTTCTTGTAAACAAATCCCATCTAACATCAGGCAACAGATTCACCAATTTCAGGAGGTATGACACGACGACAGGGCTTCTCACAGCCATAACCGCATTTTGACTGACTTGTAACGCCAAGATAACGAGACTTTTTCGCTTGTTTTCATTGAAGACTTTATCGTTCATGAGGAATTCTATGTACTTCCAAGGTGTGGTGTTATGGTCGTGTCGAGCGTACAAGAGTTTTTTCCTAGCAAACCAATTGTGGTATTTGACTCGCCTTTTGATTTCCTGGTTTCCCATGTTCTGGGGAATTCCGTATTTGGAAAAAACGTTGTTCATCGCCGCATTCCGACCCTTTCGAAACAGTCTTCTGTTTTCCTCTTTTCGGACCCCACTGACCCCACCCACATTGTCGGGAATGTTGTATCTCATGTTATTCAAGTTGGGCATCTTATTTACCTATTGTGGAGGTTTTTTTCGTTTGCCCCTCAGACTGACCCTACCCGCCACGGTCTTCATTTTCTTTACCGTGGTTCGAGCTCGCACCCCCCGTACCGTTTTTTGGATCGTCTTGGCCGCGGTGTTGCCTTTGGGGTGCGGTGGGATTGGAAAGATCTCATCCATTAACTTTTTGAGTCTTTGCTCGGTCAGGATGTTATAGGATCTAAACCCTAATTTTTGCAAAACTGGCTCAAGATTATTTCTTATATTATTAGGAACAAAATTAGGAATGGGTCCATAATTCTTTAATCTTTTCAAAAAGCCGATTCGTTTTTTCAGCACAGAAATGATCGCCGCATCCTCGCGATACTTACCAAACGACTTTAATTGTCCTGTGAATTCTTCAGGATAGTAATTTCGATACAGACTCACCAATTTCATGAGGTAGGACACGATGACAGGGTTTCTCACTGCTAAAACCCCCCTCGCATTTCCCCCTAATTGTAACGCCAATACAACGAGATCTTTTCGCTTGTTTTCAGTAAGGATTTTATCGTTCATAAGAAATTTTGTGTATGTGTTTAGGCTACCTTTTTTCTCGCGGGCGTAACGATTCTCATATTTTTTCATTTTAGCATTCATACTTTGGCCCGGATATTCATAAAATGCCGGACCGTACAACCTAAATTTGCTACCGACCCAATTGCTGTATTTGACTCGCCTTTTGATTTCCTGGTTTCCCATGTTTTTGGGAATTTTGTATTTTTCAAAAACGTTGTTGATCGCACTGTTTCGAGCCTTTCGAAACACTCTTTTGTTCTCTTGATTTCTAACATTGCTAGAAATGTTGTATTTGACGTTGCTCATACTGGATATATTCTTTACCTATTGCGGAGATCTTTTTCGTTTCCCCCTCAAACTGACCCTACCCGCCACGGTCTTCATTTTCTTTACTGTGGTTCGGTTAATCATCCCTCGTGCCCGTTTTTGGATCGTCTTGGCCGCGGTATTGCCTTTGGGGTGCGGTGGGATTGGAAAGATCTCATCCATTAACTTTTTGAGTCTTGGCTCGGTCAGGGAGTGATAAAATTTAATATTTAATTTTTGCAAAACTGGCTCAAGATTATTTCTTATATTATTAGGAACATTCGACACAGAATTAGGAATGGGTCCATAATTCTTTAATCTTTTCAAAAAGCTGATTCGTTTTTTCAGCACAGAAATGATCGCCGCATCCTCGCGATACTTACCAAACGACTTTAATTGTCCTGTGAATTCTTCAGAGTTTAGGTCGTTTTCATACAGACGCACCAATTTCATGAGGTAGGACACGATGACAGGGTTTCTCACTGCTAAAACCCCCCTCGCATTTCCCCCTAATTGTAACGCCAATACAACGAGATCTTTTCGCTTGTTTTCAGTAAGGATTTTATCGTTCATAAGAAATTTTGTGTATGTGTTTAGGCTACCTTTTTTCTCGCGGGCGTAATAATTCTCATAATTTTCCGGATATTCATAAAATCCCGGACCGTACAACCTAAATTTGCTAGCGACCCAATTGCTGTATTTGACTCGCCTTTTTATCTCTTTATTTCCCATGTTTTTGGGAATTCCGTATTTGGAAAACACGTTGTTCATCGCACTGTTTCGTGCCTTTCGAAACACTCTTCTTCTCTCGTGATTTATATAAGGCCTATAATATAAGGCCTTGCTAGGAATGTTGTATTTGATGTTGCTCATACTGGATATATAGATTTTATTTCACCTTAAAGAATTGACGCCAGGTATCATCATAATGACGATGGGCGCCACAGAATCCAAGAAGAAACGCGAACCCGGGCCGTACATGCTCTTCTGTAAGAAGATGCGGCCTCAGGTGGTCGCCGAAAACCCGAAACTCAGTTTCGGTGAAGTCGGTAGGAAACTCGGTGAGATGTGGCGCGAACTCAGCGACGAGGAGAAGAAAAAATATAAGTAATAGTATGTTGGAATCCCTCCTTTTCCATTTCGCGAAGAATTTCCACGAACCCCTGACGCACCGGTTCATGGTGGACACCGTGTCAAAAATGGACCGGCCGGTGGTGATCGACGCGGGTGCGTGGTTGGGGGATACCGCGATCCAGTTGGCGGAGGCGAACCCCGAGTGTACGGTTTACGCGGTGGAACCGTCCAAGAAAAATTGCAATTTCATTCGGAAGCGGGGCGTCGAGAACGTCCGTGTTATTAATAAGTGCCTGACGAGCGATAGTCGGTACAAGTGCGCGACCGATTCCCCCTCCGAGATTTTTAATAACAAGACGTACACATTCGGCGCCGAAGGCACCGACTCGATCACAGTGGACGAAATATTTGCGTCGTCGGGGAGAGGCGTGCAGCTCGTGCACCTCGACGTGGAGGGACACGAGTACGATTGCCTCAAGGGTGCGCGGATGTGTTTGGAAAACGGCGAGACCGTTTTCGTGGTCGAGATTCTCCACACCAACGAGGATAAGGAACAGATACTCGGTCTCTTCACGAACTACGGGTACGAGCATTTCGTCATACCGGAAAACGTGGGATGGTGGGGGGACAAGGGGTACAATTACGTGTTCCACAGGTCCTGAGCCTCCGGCACGAAGAGCACGCCGTGGCTCATGAGCAGGCTCAACTTCGCCTTTGTGACAGTGTTGTGAGTATGTAAGATCCACCGTTCCCAGTATTCCGCCCCGTAGATATCGTCCCAATCCTCGATGGAACTTTCCCTAATCTTCAACATGCCTCTATGAATCTCACGTGGATCCGTCTCTATTCGCAGCTCCTCAGGAACGATCGCTCCTTTCCTGAGAAGTTGTGCGCGCATGATCTTTGGGTTACCGTGATCGGGGTAGTGCGGGGTGCACACGTCCCCGAAATCGATCGCTCGCCTGCTAGGGAACATGACCCTGTACTTGTGCTGCACGGAGGGACTCGGTCGTAAGACCACGCGCTCCATGTTACTATCAGCCCCGCGAAATTTTCCAAATTAAAACCGCAGGCCATCATAAAAGATGCGTGTCTTGGAACTCTTCAAGGGAACGGGAAGCGTCTCTAAGATCTTTGAACCCGCGGGCCATAAGGTCGTCAGTCTCGATATCATCGAGAGCTTTAACCCCACGCACTGCTGTGATATCCTCGATTTCGATTACAAACAGTACCCGCCGGGGTACTTCAAGCTCATATGGGCGTCGCCGGAGTGTAAGGTATACTCGAACCTACAGACCACCAACGTCGGCCCGAACCGCGCATACAAAACCAGGGCAGCCCTCGATAAAGTCCGTAAGGACAACAGCAAATACGTCGAACGCGTTTTGGAAATCATCGACTACTTCCAGCCGAAAGAGTGGTACATCGAGAACCCTTGGACATCCGCCATGAAAGATCTTCCGTGCATGAAGGATCTCAAGTCGTACCGCTTCGACTATTGCCGGTTCGGGTTCAAGTACAAAAAGCCGACACGCATATGGACCAACCGCGAGGACATGGAAGATCACAAGTGTAGCTGCAAGATCGATATCCCGGGGTTTACGGTGCACGAGTTCCAAATCGGCATCACCACGCCGAGTAGGGTTCGCGGCGTTCAAGACGTGACCAACACCCTCGACCGGTACCGCATTCCCGAAGGTCTTCTTCGGTACATGTTCGCCAAGCACCTGAAGCGTCCACGTCCCCAAAGCGCCCCGAGCAAATAAAATGTTTTAGTATTGTAAATGAGTGATTTGCAAAAGAAGATACCGTTCATGGCGTCCGTGTTCGGCCACCTGATATTCCAGCTCTTCGTCATGTTCCAGGGTACGAAGAACAAGGTTCCCGAATCCCAGCGTTTCCTGTACTGGGGTGCGTCGATCGTGTTACTTTTTACCCTGATCCTGGTGCGATTCTCCCTACCGGTCAAAGTGATGCTCTTCACCGCGATGGCCTACATCTTCGGCATGATCATGAACGAGGTGAAGGACGCGCGCGAGGCGCTCATCGAGACGGCGACCATCTTCGCGTGCATGTTCATCGCGGGCGTCTTGACAGTGCAGATGGGGTACAAGCTCAATACACTAGGCCTGGTCCTCTCTGTCGCTCTCCTCGGTGTGTTGATCGCGCGCCTCATGAAACCCAACAGGTCGTACGGTAAAATCCTTAGCATAATTTTTGCGTTGTTGGTGTTGTACGATACCAATTCCATATTGCAAAAGAACTACGGTGGAGATTACGTCAACGCCTCACTAGATTACTTCCTCGATGTCGAGACCCTTTTCAGGTTGGCAGGAAGCGATGAGTAATCACAAAAAGTAGGGCGCCAGAGCCTCCCCCATGAGTATGTTCGTGTCGCAGACGTCCTGCAGGCGTTTCGTCGCTTCGTTCGCGAGTGCCATTTGCTCCTCTAACTTTTCGTCATCTTGAAAATCTTGTATGAACATCGAAAGGTACGACATGTTGATGACCATTTTCAACAGGGGCATGTTTCGGTCCTTGTCGCGCATCTGAAACACGCGCGCCCACCCTTCGTACATGGGGTGCGTGATACCCTGTCGGATCTCGTGATTGAGTTGGCGCAAAAACGTGGTATCAAGCGTACCGCCCAAAAGTTTGTGCGACTGAGCCTTTATCCTCAACATTTCCACGAACCCGGTTTGATCGGGGAGCGGCATTTCCCTATACATTTTCAGGACATGTGCGGGCAGGATCGATTCGATGCTGTTTTCGCCCACAAATTGCCCGTAAAGCTCCGGAAACTCGTCGCTGTATATCTTTTGCAGTCGCCTATGTTCCGCCCGGATGGTTTTCTTGAATCCACCTTGTGGGAGAAGCTGGAGGAACGTCATCGCCTCGGTGTAAAATGAAGCCGCATTTTCCACTGAAGTACAGTCCTTCGTGTGTCCATTTCTTTTATCAGCCTCCCAATCAGATAGGATCTTAGCCTTGTCGATATCGCCGTTCGCGTCACAAGGCATGGGTCGCGATAACTTCAAGTTGCCCATTCCCTCCTCCAAGCTTTTTTCCAATACTGCCTCGAGGTTAAGACGCACAGCCTTATTGTAAATCACGCGGCCGAAGTCTGGCGTGTCGGGAGGGTCGATGCTGTACTTCTCCTTCAAGCGTCGCACGCCCATGCACCATAATCCCATCTTCTCGTGAGGTTTTTTTAACGGTGCCATGAGCTCGATCAAAACATGCCGGGGTTCACTGTTTAACGGGGGTAAGGCGTCCAGAAAGAGCTTCCGCACCATTTTGTCACCACCCGCCTGTAAATACATCTGTTGATTGGCTTTGTTCTGGGTCCAAATCGTCATAGCGAAGTTGACCAGATCCGTCCTCCAGGAACGGTCCCCTCTAGGAGCCGGGAGAGCGTTCGAAAGGAGTGTGTAAAAGTCACCGTCCCCGCCGCCCAGAGTTGTGGCCGGTTGGCAGAAGTAGAAGACGAACTCACTCAGTTCGTGAAAGTGTTCGTGCGTCGATTCGCCCGTTTCACTGTTGCCCATCCACACTGTCGCGTCGTCAACAACGACGTAGTCGGGGAGCCCCGCGCGGCCCTCGGGGGTTTCGTTCGCTGTATCATCATCAGCCATAACCTAAAAAATAAATAGGGTGAGTGCGGTCAGTTTTTTTCATTTTGCCATTCGTCATTTTGAGGTGCGCATGAACGCATGTTTAAACCCTCAATTTTATATGGAGTTTTGGGGTTTAATTTTTGACTGTGAAAATGTGAAAATGGTCTCACCCGTGTCAAAATCGTGCCGAGGTGTGTGTGATTGTGACGATTTCGCTCGATCGGATCCGATTATATACTGTAAAAATAATTTATAACACGCCGCGCGCCAATAATTTCGATTAGGTGAAATAAAAAAATTGAGGACGCCCCTCTCCACTTTTCAGCGCACCACACACGCGCACGACCTTCCCCTTCCTGTGTCGACTTCAAAACCGGCGCGAACGGAGCATTGGATCTGGTTCGAGGGTCCAAAAGACCAACTTCTGTGCGCGCGCGACACCGCGCCCGTCAAAATCCAGTGAGAAAAAGGAACTCAACCGACGAAACCCTAATTATGGGCGACCGTCGAGACCGAGAATTGCGGGATATCAAAAAAGCAATCACCCACCTTAATACGGATATCACCTTGCTGAAGCAGCAGAACGAACAGCTTCAGCTCAGGTGCGTCGAGCAGGACACGAAGATCGCGTTTTTGACCTCGACCGTCAACCCCGAGATTAAGCGCGTGCAGGTTTGCGGCGCCAAGCCCGGGTACTCGCCCATCGTCACCTTCGGCCGGGTGGTTTGGCTCACCGGTATAGTGGCGGAACACGCGGCGATCACCTGGTCCGCGGAGGCGCAGACGAAGCGGGTGTTGGAGCACATGACGGTGCTGCTGAACGAGGCTGGCACCAACCCTGAGCACTTGCTCAGGGTCACATTGTGCCTCAGCGACATTCGCACTGCGGAGTACGCGTTTCGCGCGTGGGACAGTTACTTCAACGAGCTGGGGCTGTCGGAGGAGTGGAGGCCTGTGCGCATCACGCATCAGATGACGCTCAAAGACCCGCGGTCCCGGGTGGAGGTTCACGCCGAGGCGGTGCTGCCGGCGGTACCGCAGCTGCAACCACCACCACAAGAGAAGGAACCTTCCACCCTTGATGCCAACCTCACGGCTCCTGAAATTTCCCCGAATTCACGCGATGAAGACTCCGACGATGATGGCAACGACGACTCCGAACCCGTGGCAAATCCACTGCGTTGCACCACATGGGAAGCAGATGGTCAAATACGGACCAACGACCCCGATGCGTGGCGAACTGATACTCTCACGCGAGCTTTCGGGAATACGTACAAACCTAGTCCAGCATGCCCTGACCCTGTCCACTACTGCATTATCGTCAGATCTACCACCCACACTGACAATTATTTTAAGTTGTTCGACAAGGATACGAAGAAGCAGTTACTGTTCAAGGACTGCGACAAAATTGGATACCGCAAGGACGGTGATGATCAGAAAGTTTTGCGTTCTTGGCGTGCAGTGGATAGGTACCTCATACGTAATTACGGCGAGGAGGAGGAGGCACCCATGGAATCGCCCATGGATGAGGGGGAGGTGCAACCGACTGATTCCGGAAATGAAGACATGAGGCCAAACGATTTCGAGCGTGAACGGGAAGAAAACATCAAGCGACGCGAGGAGGATCCGAAAATGCAGGCTGTCAAGGCGGCGATTGCTGAACTGATGCCGGTGCGGAAACCACCGCCACCACCCAAGAAGCGAAAGACGACACCGACAGGCCCCAAGCGAAAATCCAGTCGCCAGGTGGATACACCCACGAAAAAGATCACACTGCCAGAGCCGAACGAATACACTGAGGAGGAAAGGAAAGAGTTCGGACTGTACATCGAGAGACGCTACGAAACGTACGTCCTGACTGAAGATTACGAGAAGTTTCAACACCCTGAAGACCCCCGTCTGACGCACAATTGTCTCTACGTGTGCTGCGTGAAGCGCCCGCCGGGCAAAGGTAATTCAGTCGACCGGTACTGGAGGTTCTTCGTCGAAGGGAAGCTGAAGCCTTTCGTTAACTGCACCGTCACGGGTGAGGAAAAACTGGGTGAGAACCAAACGCAACTGCGCTCACTTAGCGCCGTGACAAGGTATCTGAGGAGAACCTATTTGTAATCGAACCGTGATCCGGAGAGTGTAGAACACCGCCTCACGATTTGGGAAGGGAAAGACTTGGGACTTTTTTTCAAACTAGTTTCCGTACGCAACACCAGCCATACCGTCCTTCACGCGGAGGATGTTGTAGTTGACCGCGTACACCCTGTGGTGATGGTTTCCGTTGGTGGGAGCGCTGAAGGTGAGCTTCGCAGTGTCAATCCGACTAAAGTTCAACGAACCGGTCGGCTGCATCTTACTCATGGTCAGGCAAAACGGCCACGAAAACGTGCACAGGTCGTCGAGGATATTATCCGGGAGGTCGGTCGTGTGCATCTCCGCCACGACATCGTGATGGAACACGTCACTGGTTTCCTCGAAGAGCGTGTTACCGTTGATGTACAGCGAAGAGGTCCCGAACTTGAACCCGTTGTTTGTGTGGTTCCACGCGGCACCGTTCGCGTTCCCTGAGACGACGTGGAGAGATTTGACCGGATGGTTGAAATAGGTGATGTCCACGGTCTTATCGGTCTTATCGAAGCGCTGGTTCTGTACCTGGGTGATGAGGAGCTCGTGCTCGCGATCGGTGAAGAACTTTCTTTCGTCGGTATCCAGAAAAATGAAGTTACCGTACACCTTAGGGGTAGTGGAGGGTGTGAAACCGCCGCGGCACTTAATACGGATCTCCACCTCGTGGTAGGACATCGCCAAAAGAGGAAGCGCCTTGGTCCAATCCTCGCTGAAGAAGAACGGAAGCATGTAGTAGTTACCGCCGTGGTTTTCCTTCTTGTGGTTCAAGGTAACAGCGAAAGAGGCCTTGGCGGCGGAATCTCGCATCAGGGGGTTGTGCACACCCTGAACGTACATAGCGTCCATGGTCGTGACCATCTGTCCACCGATCCAGAGAGAGAATTCCGTGAGGTCGGTGGCGGACCTCTTGAAGAAACCGTTGTCACCATCTTGGATGGAGGCGATGTTATCGGCTTCGATCCAGACATAGCTAAGAAGATCACCCTTCG
>Ga0315315_10000489_pt1 | contig 33354 bp, 22 predicted proteins | sample M140m3416metaG_FD_203699 | JGI IMG/M metagenome (GOLD analysis project Ga0315315, IMG submission 203699) | Ammonia-oxidizing marine archaeal communities from Monterey Bay, California, United States - M1 40m 3416 | ecosystem: Environmental > Aquatic > Marine > Intertidal zone | place: USA... | reverse complement strand
CGTCGGGTCATTCCATTATTCAATTGCCGCTCCGGCAGGGAAGTCAGTAAGGAAATCACGGTGCAGCGTAGACCGGCAGCCTGAGACATCCGTAGTTTGGAGCAAATCCAAGCTGTTTTGGGCGATTCAGCGACAATGATAATACTGTCCCTGTTGGCCAATTCCGTGCACTCAAATACACTCAGTGCTTTCGTTGGTCCAGAATCCGATGGACAAGTGAGGACATTTGGTAAACAATCGCCAAACTGCCGTTTGAAGCTTGCGCTGTTGAGCCAATCGGCTGCCTGCCTCATATACCCCAAACGGGGACTTACCTCCCAGGAGCATCGTCATGAAGAGTATTTTCACAATCATTGCCGTGGCAATCATATCGTCAGCGAGCATGGTTAGTGCCGCCGAATTGGAATCCGGGCTGAAGGTCGGTGACAGGCCCGGTGCCTTCTACGTCACGGACGTTACCGGACCATCTGCAGGTCAAACACTGTGCTATCGATGCCAATACAACAGTCAACCGGTCGTAAGCATTTTCGCTCGAAGCATGGACGACAACGTTCAAAATCTAGTCAAGCAAATCGACGATGTTGTGGGCAAACGCTACGATGAGGAACGGATGGCGGCCTTCGTAGTTATGTTGAGCGACCAGCCAAAAGCACTCAAACAATCGCTGGTTGCAACAGCAAAAGATCACAAGCTAACTCACACACCACTCACCACTTACAGCACAGCAGCCGGGCCGCGTAAATATCGCATCCACGAAGATGCGGAAGTCACCGTGATCATGTGGGTTGATAGCGACGTTAAGAGCAATTTCAGCTTTGCAAAAGGAAAGCTCAACGCTGACTCCATCAAACAGGTCGTGGCAGACACTGCAAAAATTCTCAACTGAACATGCTGTTGAGAGGTTCATGAATTAAGGCCGCGAACGTCGTGTTCGCGGCCTTTCCTGCTTGACACTTCAGAGTCTGCCAATCAGCCAGCTGTGTTGACCCGCACAAAATACCAGCGGATTCCCTGGGGTGAATCGGCCATATAGAAGTCACGGGCCGCAGCAGTCGTATCGTTGTCGACTGTCAGCTCAAACGTGACACCGGATTCACTCACCGCTCGATAACGCCCCGCAGCCATGCCCTCTGGCTGAAAATGATTGACCAGATGTTGACTCGAAGCGACGGCCTTGGGCATTGGTCTGGCCAACTTCACTGTCGTCGCCCATCCGGTATCGGTGATCACACCAGCATCAGCTGCTGCTATAGCAGTCCGCTGAATTGCACGTTGAGCGAGGAATTCGTGTTTGGCTGCCTGATCGCCGTTCCAAGCGGCCATAAACAGGCCGGTCACAAGCAATAGCAAAAAAACACGGGCATTCATCGGGCATTATCCGTTGGTGGAGCAGAGTCTCTTGAGGGGTGATCGGCGTCCCCAATCACACAGATCCCTTAAATCCACCAAGGCAGGGGAATCTGCAAGCCATTTGGTTAGCTGTGACGAGAGGACCGGTTGTGCCGTTTCGCTGTCCAGGGCTTAAGGGCAGCGCAACCTCCACGAATGGGGATTTTCGGTTGCGTATTCGGTCGGTGAGATCATCTTAGCCTCTCAGGTTTGGGTCGTGCCAACAGTTGCTGGATAATTTGACTCTCACCAACTGTCCAGCGTCTTCCTGCTAATGCATCCTCTGGAACCGCGATTGCTGTCTGCTATGTCTTGCAAAACGGATGACTCTGCATCGTCTGCCGATGCAGTCGACTTGCTTCAGCTCTTCCCGGATGCTGAGGAATTTGTTTGAAAACCGGTACTGTTCAAGAGTTGTATTCGAACGGCAGGTGAGGTTGTTTTGGAGCCGAGCTTTTGGCAGCGCCCTGGATCTCTACGTGTCCCTTAATGTCGATGCTACCTCTGTTGGGCCTGTGATGAATTCAAGTCTCAAACTTGTGCGGCCAACGGCAAAAACATGGCGAAAGCTGGCATCGACCAGCGGTAATGCAGTAAAGTAGTGTGTCCGATCAGTTGCGTTCTGCATCCCTGGGCATTGGTTCGACAACCAAAGCTGCTGCACTTTTCTTTTTGATGTCCATGGCAACTGTTTGACCGTGCTCGAGGAGAAGATGCTGCCAAGATTGCGTGAGGGGCCACGCATCGACATGCGTAGTCCAGGGTGATTTCCATGGTTAAAATGAGTTTTTCGGGAATCCTCAGGGTCTTGACAGATCGTGGGCGACAGCGGCTGCCAAACTGCGTAGCCTCAACCCCTGATTTTTATTTTACCCTTGTTTCACTTTGGTCTGCGACTGAACTTCCCTGATCCCTATGGCCGAGTCTCGAAGAATTACCCCAGTCGATTATCCCGTTCGAGGGATTATGAGACCACCGGGGTCCAAAAGTATTACGAATCGAGCCTTAATTCTGGCTGCACTCGCCGACGGCACCACCAATCTCACCGGCGTTCTGGATAGCCAGGATACTCGAGTGATGATCGACAGCCTGAAACGACTGGGCTTCGACGTATCGCAGAATATCGACGATTGCCACTGCAGCATCACCGGCTGCGGCGGAGAAATTCCGTCGGCCGAAGCAGATCTATGGTTGGAGAACAGCGGTACCAGCATTCGGTTTTTGACCTCGTTGTGTGCCCTCGGATCGGGCGATTATCGCCTGGACGGAGTCCAGCGGATGCGAGAACGTCCGATCGGTGATTTGGTTCGAGCATTAAGACAACAGGGAGCGTTGATTGACTTTGAAGTCTCCGGCAGCGACTGCCCGCCGGTCGTCGTTCGTGGAACCCAATCAGCTCTCACCGGTGGCGTGGTCACCATCGAAGGTGGCATTTCCAGCCAGTTTCTGAGCAGCCTGCTGATGGCCCTTCCATCGTGTGGCAGCTCCGTTCAGTTGAAAGTAGCGGGGACTCTTGTTTCTGTTCCGTACGTCACCATGACCCTGCAGATGATGCAGAGTTTTGGTGTAACCGTGTCAGCTCCCGATGATTTATCGCTGTTCGACATCCCGTCCGCACCTTATGTCGCTCACTCGTACGACATTGAACCCGATGCGTCTGCTGCCACTTACCTGTGGGGAGCTGCTGCAGTGACTGGTGGGTCAGTTAAAGTCACTGGTCTGCATCGCGATGGTTTACAGGGGGATGTAAATTTTGTGACGGCTCTTGAACAAATGGGCTGCGACGTCCTGTGGGAGGCCGACGGAATCACGGTGAGCGGTACAGCGAAACACGGAATAGATATCGATATGAATGCGATCAGCGATACGGCCCAGACTCTGGCTTCCGTTGCTGTATTTGCCGACAGTCCCACCACGATTCGAAACGTAGAACACATGCGTCATAAAGAAACAGATCGAATTGCTGCGGTCGTTACGGAATTGCTGCGAGCTGGCATTCAGGCCGAAGAAATGAAAGACGGACTTAAAATTCATCCAGGAACCCCTCAACCGACATCCATTCATACATACGATGATCACCGCATGGCGATGAGTTTTTCGCTGCTCGGCTTACGTGCCCCTGGGATCGACATTCTTAATCCCGGCTGTACCGCTAAGACATATCCTCGCTTCTTCAACGATTTGGACACTCTGTGTGGAGCGGTCGAATGAGCAAGCGACGTCCAGAATTTCGACGATCTGCCGCCAAAACTGCTGAACCAGAACCGCTGCACGTAGATCAAATCGAATCGGGTCGTGCTCTCGCGTTTGTCGTGTTGCAGCAATACGACGCTACCGGTCGTTTTGTGGCCGACTTACTGGCCGAATTTGATTCGGAACATAATCTTTCCAGGCAACAACGCAGCCAGGCGATCGATGTGGCAGCAGGCACAATCCGCCGCCGCCGCACAATTGATGTGCTGCTGCATTCTCAGGTAAAACGGCCCCGAGCCGAAGTGGAACCCGACTTATGGAGGATTCTGCAAACAGGAGTTCAACAGCTGTGTTTTGGGCGTACACCGGATCACGCAGCCGTTGACGCAACCGTGGAGCTCACACGTTCGCTGGGTCGTGATCGCTGGTCTGGTTTTGTGAATGGTGTCTTGAGGAATATCACTCGCCTGCTGGGCGATGACAATTCGATGGAACCAGCAAAGAATAATGTCCCCATCGTGGATGGAGTGTATCGCCACCTGAACGCTGATGTGTTTTCATGCCCCTTAACATCGCCCGTAGAACACCTGGGAGAAGCGTTTTCCATGCCTCGAGCGATTGCACGCCGCTGGCATCAACGATTGACCCGAAGTGATATGCTGGCTGCTGGTTTCCATAGTTTGAATCCACCCAAAACCGGGATGCGAGTAAACGTATTGCGAGCCAGCGTATCGGGGGTCACCGAGGCATTGACGGCAGCCGAAGTCATATCCGAACCGGGAGTCTATGATGAATCACTGCGACTGGAATCGGCTGGTCGCATCGACAGGTTGCCAGGATACGAAGAAGGACACTGGAGCATCCAGGACGAATCAGCCATGGCGGCATCTCGCATGCTGAATCCTCAACCAGGGGAAATGATCCTCGATCTTTGTGCAGCTCCTGGCGGAAAGACAACGCACCTGGCAGAACTCAGCGGTGACCAGGCAACGATTTACGCTTGTGACGTCAACGAAGGCCGCCTGAAACGTATTGACTCCAACATAGCTCGACTTCAGTTGTCTTCGGTTTTATCTCGATTGGTTGAGCGTGATGGTACCGGACTTCCCCAACTGGAATTCGACGCGGCCCTTGTGGATGTACCGTGTTCGAATACCGGAGTGCTTGGCAGGCGTTCAGAAGCTCGGTGGCGATTCAATGAAACGGATTTGAAGGAACTCACTCAAATGCAGGGACGACTGCTGATGACAGCTTTCGATCTGTTGCGTCCAGGAGGCCGCTTAGTCTATTCGACCTGCAGCATCGAACCTGAAGAAACATCGGATCTGATTCGGAGTGTGGTTGAATCCGTTCCATCGATGGTACTGTTGAAGGAGCAACTGTCGTTGCCAGGCCAGCCTTCCGACGGGGCTTATACGGCATTGATACACCGTGTGACGAAACCCACTGAAGGTCTGGTAAGGGAGCCGATGCTGTGATGTCTGAGTTGGAGGTACTGCACCAACTGCAGGCCGCGCCCGAACTACTGCAGGCAATAAACGATTCAGCCAGCAGTGAACTGTCGACTCAACAAAAGCTGCGAAGACTTTACAACACTCAGCTGGTTCAAGCAGCATTGTCATTACACGAAGCACGAATACGCGCGCGAGGTGTTCTTGAGAACGCCAATGATCTGTGGCTGACCGCCACCGGACTGGAACAGGCCACTCATCCCTGCGTTGCCGCTCACAAAGCAGCACGATTTCCTGAGAATGTTCGTGTTCTCGATCTGTGTGGCGGGATTGGCTGTGATGCGGCTGCGTTGTCCGCGCGAGGCCCTGTCACAGTCTTCGACACCAATGAAGCGATGTTGCAACGCTGTGAATGGAACCTTCAGAAGTGGGGTTGTGACATTCCGGAATTGCAAGCGAATGATGCTCTGCAGGTTACACTCACAGGGCAGATCATTCACGTGGATCCGGATCGACGCAACGGACGCAGTCGACCGGTTAAACGTCTGGAAATGTACAATCCGAATCTGGCCTGGATGCAGGAAGCAACACGTTCGGCTTTAGGGGGAGCCATTAAGATCGGCCCCGCGAGTAATTTTATTCAAAAGTTTCCAGGTTGTGAAATTGAGCTGATTAGTCTGCGAGGAGAATGTCGTGAAGCGACTGTGTGGTTTGGCGAAATGGCCGATTGTGAACAGTTTCGTGCAACCGTATTGCCGACCGGTGAAACGATTTGTGGTGATCCTTTGGATGCGTGGGCAAATATGGCCAATGAACCAGCTCAATATCTGTTGGATCCCGATCCTGCTGTTGTTCGTTCCGGTTTGATTGACGGCGTGTGTGAACGACTGAAACTGGAACGTCTGGACCCTGAAGAGGAATACCTGACTGCAGACCGACTGCCTGAATCGTCGTTTGTGACAGCGTTTGAGGTTGAGGCCGTACTGCCGAATAACCAGAAGCAACTACGCCAATATCTGCGTCAGTCACCCGGGAAGTACTACGAGATAAAATGTCGTCGTATTCCGATGGATGCCGTTGCTGTGTCCCGCAAACTGCCAACAGGCGACGGCCCGGTGAAAGTTTTGTTCTTTCTGCGAGTGCAGGGAAAAACGCGAGTTGTGATTGCAAAACGAATGCCGCTCGAGTGAATGTGCTACACGAGGCCATTCTGTTTGCGGAGTACCCACTCAAAAGTAATGAGGCCGGCAAACAGGAACAGCAGGTACCAGTTGTCCCAGAGGTTCAGGCGTTTGATACGGGCCAGTTGATGGCCAGGCAGTCCTTTGGTAGACCATTGATCGAGTCGTTCCAGTAGCTCTGCAGACGTCAGGAAGCTGCCGCCGCTTGCGTTAGCCAGTTCTCTCATCATTTCCGGATCTGCAGATGGATTGTCCAGTTCCGGGTCGCGAGCGTTAACCAGAAAACGTGTCGCATCCCATCCGTGTTGCACACCATTATGCGTCGCTTCAACACGCACCAGGTAGTCGCCTGGTGCGTCGGCTTCGGTAAATTGAGCGATCCCCTGATTTCCATCACGACTCGCGAGAACAGACTGTGTCGTACCGTCTGGTTTGGTGACGATGATTTCGTATGCAGCGTCCACAAGCTGCATACCCTGGCGATCTCTCGCTCCGAAGGTGAGATCAACATGTTGCCCCGGCATCAGGTCTCGCGGTTCCGCGGAGACCCAGACCGGGCCCTCAGAATCCTGTTCTTTTTTGGTGAGCCAGAAGATGGTCTGTCGCCAGAAGCGTTGAAATGCGGTTGCTCCCCATCCTCGCTGCACATACCACTGCCATGTGGAATCACCGGCAAACGCCATGACTCGGGACGTTTCCGTTTCGTGAGCGACCAGCAGCGGCGTTCCGTTTTCAGTGGTTGCCAGAATCTGAACCAATGCAAGTGCAAGTGGTTTCAACAGGGTGGCTCCGTTGAGCGGCGGTAGATCTTTCCAGCGGTCTTTGTTGAGGTTTGGAGGAGCGATCTGCATAACGGAATGGCGCAGACCTGTCTCTGTTGGGTACATCACGACTTCGCCGGTTAACTGCTCAAAGGTCGCCGCCATTTCGACAGGGAAGAGTTCACTGATCCTGTGATTTTGGTATCCACCGACACCAAAATTCTGAATTCCACCGGTCATGATCAGTCCGGCACCACTGCGCCTGCAGCATCGCCGAATGGCCTCCAATCGTGCTGCGCCAATAGCATCGGCAGGAACGTCGCCTATGATGAAGGCATCGACGTTGCCGGGCTTGAACCACGAATCCTCAAACTGATTACGATTGGCCAGATCACCGGAGTATACCGTCATTGTATCCAGCTGGACTCGACTGCTAACGGTGATGCTCTTCACCCACCGGCTTTCAGCACGCAACTTGTCGAAATAGACAACTCGAATTCCACCTTTGCGAACTCGAATCAGTGTTTCCAGTCGGTTATTAGTGAGCCGGACTTCCCCATCCAGTGGGGCCACTTCGACGGCAACTTTAAACTCACCGGCTGTTTGTGGAACAAAATCCAGATGAATCAAATTGTCAATAGAATCACCATCGCAAATGAATTCGTGAACTGGACGACTCTGCTGATCAACGGGGACTGCGATCATTTCTCCGGAAATGGATTCTCCTGAAGCCGGGGCTTCCAAGAATACGCGCACGATAACCTTGCGTCCGGATGCGCCCTGTGCTTTGAGCCGGACCTGCACGGGGACGACATTGCGAACAAAGACATCGCGTGTGATATCCAGTTCAGTCAGAGACACATCGAGACCATTGGCTACCACGTCGCTGGTTCCGTGAACAACCGTGTAGACTGGGGTGTCCTGTTTTGCCAGCAGCTTCGCATAGGGCATCGGGCTGCGATCATCGTCACCCCAGGCTGCCTGTCGTCCGTCACTCGAAAGAACGATATAGACTTTTTTACTGGAGTCCGATTCCCGTAGTAGTTCCTCCAGACAATTGCTTAATGAAGTGAAATCTCCGTTGGCCTCAATTTGCTTGGGATCCCAGGCCTGGAGTGATTGAGAAAACTTACGTCGTCGGATCTCGACAGAATCGTTGAACTTACTGAGTGATGTATCCGTGTCTTTGAGCAATTGTCGCTGAGCTTCCATCCGAGTCAGGCTTCCCGGGGCATCCGGAGTCTGCATACTGCGACTGTGATCGCTCACCACATACATGACAGCCGTACCGGAATCCTGCGATGTGAGGATGAGCGACGGTCGAAGCATCAAGAACAGTAGCAACAGCACTGCCCCGACTCGACTTGCCAACAACAGACGCTGACTCATCCTGCTAAGATGTCGTACTCGCCGGGGATATCCCAGAGCAATAACTCCAGTCATGGCAGCGCAGCACAACAGCACAAAAGGCCAGGGCCAGATCGGAGCAATGGAAAAGTGATTCATATCACAGACAGGTAACGGGCATACACATCAGCAGGCGAAGGGTATTCGACACAATTCATGATTCGACGACAACCACGAGACTCAGGAGTCGGCTGTGACGGACACGGACGTCTGTTGTTTTTTTCTGGCCGCCAATCGAGCGATTCCCCATCCAATGCCAATAAACACGAAATTAGAGCCCATGATTGTACCGTAAAACATAAGTCGTTGCCGGATCTGCAGGTCGTTAAGAAATGGGTAGGGCAGGCCATTGGTCACGCTGCCGTTTGGTCGGGAATTCATCGGAGCGACCAGAAATTCCGCCCAGACCGGATAGGCCAGGCACAGAATTACTGAGTAAAGGCAGACACGTCGGACGTTGCGGAAGGCTCCAATGAACACAAAGGCATCGAACACCATCAATATCGGACCAATCAGATGCAGGTAGTACTCCATGTACCATATCAATCCATTGCCATCGGAATTCAAAGCTGTTGGATCGGTCAAAAACAGCTTCCAATAGTTCACCACTACGATGACGTTAAGCACGATTCCCATCGAGACGAAACTGTTCCAATCGTTCTTTGTCCTGCCTAAAGACAGCCGCAGCATCTGCCCGGCAACCAGCAGATTGGTCGTTAGTGCCCAGATTGTCAGATACCGGAACTGCCAGCCGAACAACGAGTGGTCAGTTACCATGAACAAATACAGAAAATAGCCAAGCGCCAGCAGGAAAACGAGCCAACGATAGATCTTAACAGAACCGGAATTCATCAAGCGTCTCTCAGGATTGGGTTCTCTGCAGCATACCAGCGGTTGAACGAAACTGCATGTGCATTTGTCTGTGGAAAACCCAGGTTTGTGGAGGAAGAAACCCACTCTATTACCGGGGTCCCGAACCTGAGAGACCGCCAAATGAAACTCACGGCATGATGTTGGTTGTCGTGCTGTGCATGAGACCTAGAATAGGCAGTTCGAAGTCGGAGCCACCAGGCCCGCGATTGAATCACAACCACGGAGCTGCTTCCATTTTTATGGTGAGTGGCCAGACCCACCTTTCAACACGATCAGGGAGTTTTTCTGATGGCCTATTCACTGCCGGAACTACCGTACACATACGACGCATTGGCACCACATTTTGATGCTCAAACGATGGAAATCCATCACAGCAAGCATCACCAGGCTTACATCAACAAAGTGAATGCTGCGTTGGAAGGAACAGAACTGGCTGACAAATGCATCGTTGAATTGCTGAAAGGACTGTCCAGCGTTCCTGCCGACATTCAGGGGGCTGTCCGAAACAACGGTGGTGGACACGCCAATCATTCGCTGTTCTGGACTGTCCTGTCTGCCGATGGTGGTGGAGATCCCACCGGCGACCTGGCAACGGCAATCAATGCGGCATTCGGCAGCATCGACGCCATGCGAGAGCAATTCAATAATGCTGCTGCGACTCAATTTGGAAGTGGCTGGGCCTGGCTCAGCGTTAATTCTGACGGAACCCTGGTTGTGGAAAGCACGGCTAATCAGGACAGTCCGTTTTCATCAGGACGTACACCGATTCTGGGGCTGGATGTATGGGAACACGCCTACTACCTGAACTATCAAAATCGCCGACCCGATTACATCGCGGCGTTCTGGAATGTAGTTAACTGGGTCGAGGTGGCACGTCGTTTCAACGAAGCGAAAGTCTAATAGAACGGAATCTGCTTGATCGAAGACGCCGGGTTTTCTCAAATCAATCATTGCATTTCCGTAGAATTGATCGTTTAACGGAAAGCTACAGATGTCTGCATTGCCTGCTGACTTCTGTAGCTTGCCATTAAGTAATCTCCTTCTCCGTGCCGGTCTTTTCCTTCTGGTCCCCATGTTTTGGGCACCTCGCAGCACAGCCACGATTTTTCGGAAGTTTCCTGATGCTTAACTCGATTCGATTCTTTCTGTTTGCATCAGGAATCTTTGTCTTGAACGGATGCGGCGGAGAAGAAACTGTTGAGACTTCGGATGCTGTGGTCAGCAATGAGACAACTGCGGCAAATTCCGTTGCTACGGTCAGGAATGAGGCACCTGCTGCAAATTCCGTGGATCCGGACGAAGAGGCATTCCCGGCATCTAAGAAGTTTCTCCGGGCCGGCAACAACGATGATCCGAAGGAGAATGATCGTGTGACTGCCGAGACTACTCAGGTGCCAGAGAATACTACCGGGTCGACGGAATCAACTCCGGGCTCTTCCAAGGGTAAGGAGCTGCCAAATTCGCTTGAGTCATGGACAGATGATCATTTCGTTCTCGCTGTACGACGGCGAGACGCTCGGCTTACGGAAGCAATCAGCATTCGCGCGAAGTCAGATTTGCATCGACCGACATTCGTATCGCTTGCAAAACAACTACTTGAGATTGCAACCGAACCCCCGGACGTAGTCAAAGCAGATGCGGATGACGCGAGGACCTCAAAACCGGAAATACGAGATGATAATTCTCGCAGGTTCGGTTCGACGACACCCGGCAAACTTTCAGCAAGACGAGCATATGATAATGATGATGACGACAGTGATGATGATGACCCGGGCCGGAGCGGTGCGGTCAAGGGGATAACACCTCCTCAACCGTCAGCCAACACACGAGCATATGATAATGATGATGACGACAGTGATGATGATGACCCGGGCCGGGGCGGTGGGTTCAGGGGGTTCAAAGCGATAACGCCTGGTCAAGCGATAACGCCTGGTCATGCGAGAACGCCTGGTCAATCGGCAGCCGGCAACTCCAACCAGTCGAATTCTGTAAAACCAATCTCCGCTAATGAAGCACGCGTTCAACACCAAATTGTGAAGGCTGTTGTCCAGGGTCTGTTAGTGAATGACTCTCCCGACGCATGGGAGACTCTGCAGGCAGTCCTGTCGCATCAGCAGCAGACACCGCTAAACCTCAAACAGGCATCGATCGTTGTCTTCGAGGAAGTGTTTGGCAGTGAACAGATGAACGTAGCGATGGCTGAGAAATTGGCTGTTTTCGTACTCAACTCCCCCGATCAAATGCAGGTCGGAATGAATCTTCTGGCTTCACTAGGCAGTCAGGTTTCTCGAATGCATTTGCATCTTCCTGGTGTTTCGCCATCGCCTCCTGGTGATATTAAACCAACACCGGCTGGTGGTCTTAAACCAACACCGGCAACTGGCGGGATAGACTCAGCACCAGTAAGACGAGCATATGATAATGATGATGACGACAGTGATGATGATGACCCGGGCCGGAGCCGTGGGTTCAGGGGGATGACGCCTCCTCAACCGTCAGCCAACACACGAGCATATGATAATGATGATGACGACAGTGATGATGATGAGCCGGGCCGGAGCCGTAGGTTCAGCGGGATAACGCCTCCTCAACCATCCGTCGGCAACTCCAACCAGACGAATTCCACAGCACCAGTCTCAGTTATTCAATTACCTCGATTGGATCTGTCCCCGGAGGCTTTGGAAGCGTCAACCGAGGTCCTGCATGGCAGCACTTTTCTCGACACGTTGAAAGAAACTCTTAAAAACACCAGTGATCTGTCTTCTGGTAGATCCACTTTGCTGCTTGCCAGCATATTGCCCGATGTGAAGCTGCGACATGCGATGTACAACCTCTTGAGTGCCGAGCATCATCGCGGTGCGGAAAAGTTACTGGACATTGGCTTTTACGATCGCAATATCGTGCGTGATCCTGTTCATCTGCTGGTGTTAAAATCGCTTCCCAGGCAGCGCAAGGGGCGTACTGGCAGTGCTCAGCAGGATGCATTAGGCCAGGCGGGGGTTACCTGGGCCAAAGCGACATTGGAAATGGTTCTGTCAGTACGTGACCAAATGAGACAGGCTGCGAGGAATGATCCGGAATTGGCCTGGGATGAAAAAGTTCCATTGAGACTCCACCGGCGTGCAATGCCGGATGTATCGATCCAGCTGACCATCGAAGATGGTTCTGATTCCGGCGATGAAGCACCTGCTGGAACACAGGTGTACTATTCCAGGTGCCGTGTGATGCCGGCTGACAACCGTGAAATCAAGAAACTTATCGCCCACTATGAGAGCCAATCAAAGGGAATTCAGCGTGCGTTCCCTGAATTCCCTGAAGGAGAGATGCTGTGGTTTGATGGAATTCAAGCCGGCTCCGACGGTACCCGCATGACCAAGGATGTGTTAGTCACTAAGGCTTATACTAATCCTCCGGTTACCGCTCAGGGAGGAGGAGGGTCACCAAGTTCTGGACAGAGCAACACTGTCTACTACACTGTGGAAGCGATTACGATCGTAGCGGCTGATCCACGACTTTCGCAGGAGTCCGAAAAACCAGCAGAAGAGGCAGCGGAGTAGTCGTGCAATTCCTGCTTTGCGAAAGGCATCTGGCAGGTATGCACGGCTCTAACATGTTGTATCAGCGAAAATTAAGAGACTTGGACATTTTTTTTGCCGGATCAGCAAGGCTACAATTTCGTTGATGTATGCCACTGAGAGTATCCTCAAATTTTCATTGTCACTCGGACAGCTTCGAGGCGTCCGCGTTCGCCTCAGCGTGGTGTTTCTCATTGCCATGGCCGCGATCATGTGGCGCCTGGGCGATTTATCTCTGGGCTTGTTGGCATGTGCCATTTTGTTACTCAGTGTGGTGCTGCACCAATTGGCTCAATTGTTTGTGACTCAGGCAACAGGTAATGCACCGTCGGATGTTGTTCTCTGGCCACTGGGAGGCCTCACCACACAGGCCAATGAAGCTCGCTTTCCGATTCAAGTTCAGGTCCAGATTGCTGGCCTGGTTGTTAACCTGGTGATCGCCACAATTTGCGTATTTCAGCTTCGCCACATGACCGATGCACTGGGCAGCCTAAATCCGCTCAACTTCTTTTCCCGCCCCGTCACGATTGGGACAACGGACTTCTTGAGTGGCGTGACTGACAACTCGAGTCAGCCATTGGCCGTATCCGCCGTGCGAATGATCTATTTCACGAATATGATGCTGTTGTGTGTCAATCTATTACCGGTGATCCCGTTCGATGTCGGTCGAATATTACGTTCTTTTCTGTCCAAACGTTACGACACAATTGACGTCGACGATGTGATGTTGCGGCTGGCACTTGTGATTAGTCTTATGGGACTCATTGGCGGATTCATCTTTGACCAAAGCTCCGTTGTAGCCTTGTCCAGTTTCGTATTGATTATGCACGTGCACGAAGTGAGATTAAGATCGGCGGAACACCAGGCATATTTTCTGGCGAGTAACAGTAACGACGAAATGGATGAGTTTTCAGACCTTGAAGATTTAGAGTCATATCAAAGCCACAGCAGTGTCAGCCGCGAAGAAGCAGACACGGACGAATTGATCGCTCGATCCAACATGAGAGACCGTCGGATTGATCGCCGAGAATCTGAACAGCGGTTACGCGAGGCGGCTCAACGCAAACGCGAAGAAGATCAAGTCGATGCGATTCTCAAACGCATCCATCACGACGGCAAGGAATCACTCACCCCGTTCGAACTTCAGTTGCTCAAGAAAGTCAGTATACGGTACCGCAAACAGTCTGGCGCACGCAGGCGAAATACCGAATTCGGCCGTTGAGTCTGCAAGGCGTGAACTACGTTTAGACCGAACGCCCGCAGCGCTGCTTCTCTGCCTGGCTCCAACTCACAAAAGGAAGCCCCAACCGGAGGCGGAATATCGCTAAAAGAGGCTGCTGGAATCATTGTCGTCTGTGACAGATTGTTTTCGGTCCACTGTTGCAGTCCCATCGAATGTTTCGACTTCTGCACCCTCTTCAGTCATTCGGCGGACGATTTCAATTCGACCGGCTGCTTCTTCAAGTTGACGGTTGCAGTCTTTGAGCAGTCCCATGCCCCGTTCGAACTTTTCCAAAGCATCATTGAGCGGCTGCTGCCCGGATTCCAGTTCGCCGATAATACCAGCCAATTCGTCCATGGCTACTTCCAGCGACAGGGTTTTGGGCGCGGTCTTGGTTGGTTTCTTTTTTCGGGGCGGCATTTGACTGCTGTTCTAATTCTTATTGTGGCCAAGTCTGAATTGTGGAGTGTAGCTTTGAAAGCGTTTGTTCCGGCACAGCGGGAGCCTGGCCCTTTCATGGTCACACTCAATTTTGGTGTTTGCAGTTCAACCTGCCTAGCTGTGATCGTGCCGAACTCTCACCTGCAGTGCTCCCAGCATTTTAGTGATGCGATCTTCTTTCTGGTTGATGAACATTACGTTTTCCAGCACGATCGCTCGTCGTTCCTGACTGGGATGAAGAATCAGTCGACCAGACCGGAGCAGCACGTATTCAAAAACATCGTTGATTTCCTTATCGATTCGCAGGTTTGGAGCTGAAAATCGTTCCAGATCACTCAACACCCCATGGTGATGCAGCAACTCATTGCCTCGAACTTCCCAATAGTCGAAACGGCGACTGAGAATCACGCAGGTGAATAGAAACAGGATACTTAGCGCAAAGATGAGGTAAAACGCAGCATTCGCTTTAGGAGTGATTTTTGCCAGTTGTGCCGTAATCCAGGGGGCGAGCTCAACGTTAAGATGAAACAACGTCCATAACCCCACACAGACTGCAACGGTCGCAAAAAACCATGTCAGCGAAGTCGTCCTGGGAAAATCAAAACTCACGACAACCAAATTGACCATCAGTGTGATCAGAAAAAGACGAGCCGGCATTGTGGCATAGTCTTCTGCAGCCTCATTTCCCATTGCCCACATGTAGATCGCACCAAATAGTGCAACCAATACTGTGGGGTACAGAAATACGATTTTTGGGTAGCTCACCAGAAAGACCGGATCCAGACCATCGTTTGTCGCAATGTGCATATCGCCGGATCCGGCTTCCTTCTCGGATGTATGGTCGTCGGCCATGAAGAGCATTCCTAATAGGGAAGATTGCTGTCCGGATTTTCTGCGGCATGGAACGTCACATCAATCAACTATTGCTACGAAGCGTAGCGACCGCTGCACTGGCACGCCAGAGAACTAACGACAGGATTACCTGATCGGATCACCGAAAAACACCAAAACGTAATGGGGTCATGCACGAGCAATCGAAAATGGCAGGCATTCATCAAGAGATGGGCTTCCGGTCAGCCACATGAGGAGTCGATCAAATCCCAGTGCAACTCCGGAACAGGTCGGCAAACCTGAATCCATTGCAGACAGCAACTGTCTGGCTCCGGGCAGTTCCGATGAATTCATTTGCCGCCGTTGATCTTGCTGAATGGCTTCACGATGACGCAATTCACGGGCGTCCGTCAATTCCTGATAGCCATTGCATAATTCGACTCCGTCGATGTACAGCTCGAATCTTCTGGCCACTCGAAGATCGTCTGCTGCTGACTCTGCTAACGCAGCCTGTGAAATTGGATAGTCAACAAGGAATTCGGGGATGCCTGCTCCCAATTGAGGTTCTATTTCCTCCGCGAGCAGCAGGTTCAACAGATTGTCTCGCTGGTCTGGCAGCGGACAATCGCTTAGGCAGGTTGCACCACACGCTCGTAGTTCTTCCATGGATGCTGCAAGCACATCGATGCCCAGATAACGTCGGAATGCTGCCTGATAGGTTGTGACTTTGAACGGCTCTTTCGACAATGGCATCTGTTTTATGTTTACAAAAGACGCAGCAGTCGATCGAATCAGTTGTTCCGTGAGACTGAGTTGATCCCGCCATGTCGTTTGGACGCCGTACCACTCAAGCATAGTAAATTCCGGGTTGTGCAGAACCCCCTGCTCCGCCGATCGAAAGCATTTCGTTATCTGAAAGATGCTGCCGCTTCCCGCCGCCAGTAAACGCTTCATTGACGCTTCAGGCGATGTCTGCAGAAACATGGGACAGCCATCGACCGAGACGACAAACGGATTCAAATAGACGTCGACTACCGTATCATGAGACAGCAATGGAGTGTCGACTTCCAAATACTGCTGTGATGAAAAGAAATCGCGAATGCACTGCTGGAGAACGGCACGCGCCTTCAGCATCTGAATAGAACAACCAGGCCGCCAGTCAAGTTCGTCGGACCGCGTCATGACCGCACCACACAATGCTTGACGGCGTTGGCCAGACATTTCATTCCTTCTCGAATTGCTTCCGGTGAGGCGACTCCAAAACTCAATCGCATCTGATTCCGCGGGCGATTAGCCCATGAGTTGGGATAGCAGAGCTCACCAGGCACATAGATGACTTTTTGCGTTTCCGTGGCATGCTGGAATAAAGGATTATCGAACCCGGTAGGAATCGAAGCCGGTAGAGTCATCCATACGTAAAGACCTCCATCCGGCCGTTCCCACGTCACTCCGGGGATATCAGTAAAAAATTCATCTGCCGCTTCCAGCATGGCGTCTCGTTTGATGGTGTAGCCGGTAATGACCTGCTTCAGATGATCTTCATAGGCTCCTGATTCCAGAACATCAGCAACCAAATGCTGGTTCAACCGAGCTGAGCCAAAATCTTCGTTGCCCTTAAGATCACTTACCGGCTTCACAAGGGCTTCCGGCAAGACGCTCAATCCAACCCGCAATCCGGGAGAAAATGTCTTGGAGAACGTTTGCGTCAGGACCACGGTTTCCTGAGTATCGTCATACGACCATAAACTCGGGAGCACCGGCCCGTCGTATCGCAATTCTCGATAGGCCGCGTCTTCCAGCAACAGCAATCGGTGTCTGTCGGTGGACCATTTCTGAACGATTTGCACCAGCTTCTGCCTTCGCTCAGCGACAATACTGATTCCGGCAGGGTTGTCGTAGTAGCTGACAGCGTAAACCAGTTTGATTCGATCTCGTTTTCCCTCATCGGACAGAGTTTGAAGCACTGTTTCCAAACCGTCCGGCTGCATACCGTGCGCATCGGTTGCAACAGGAATAATATTGGCTCCCACGCCATCCAAAACACTCAGATAGACAAAGTATGTTGGGGCGGCGACCAGACAGATGTCTCCGGGCTCAAACAGAGCCTGACTCAACAAACACAACATTTGCTGCGAGCCAGTCGTCAGCATGAATCGATCAAGCGGCACGTCGTTGACGGACGGATTGGTTTCGAGTTCAGCGAGATAAGAACGAAAGACGGCTCTCAGGGATTCCATGCCAGGAGTGGTTCCATATTGCAGCACAGACCGGCCACTATTGTCCGGGGTGAGTACTCGATTTGCCGCATCAAGTACAAGCTGAGTCGGCAGCGTTGTTTCATCGACAAATCCAGCCGCCAGCGAAATGCAGTCCGGGAATTGAAATGCTGCCTGCATGAGGTAGCTGATCGCCTGTTCTGCTGCGCGATCGGCCAAAGGACTGAATTTCCGTTTTTTCATGGCGATATTACGATGCGACAGATGCGGCAATCACGTCGCCTTCCTGTGGGCCATTCTGAGTGAGCGTCAGGATTTCGGGGCCGTCTTCCGTCATCAGGATTGTATGCTCGAATTGAGCCGACAAAGAACGATCCATCGTACGAACTGTCCATCCGTCTGTTTTGTCGAGACGTGTTTTCCAGCCACCTATATTCAGCATGGGCTCGATCGTGAAACACGTTCCCACATTAAGCAGGTTACGGTTGGATGCCAGATCGGGAAAATGAGGAATACCAGGATCCTGATGAAACCCACGACCGATTCCGTGGCCTTGATATTCGCGGACGACGGAATATCCGGCCTTGCGCGCAAAGGCTTGAATCGCTCGCCCGATTGCGGAGACTCGACAACCTGGAGTACAAGCTCGAATTCCAACGAATAATGATTCGAACGTGGTTTGAACCAACTGACTCGCGGCTGCGGAGACTTCACCAATCATGAACATTTCCGATTGATCCCCATACCATCCGTCAACGATTGTGGTGAGATCAAGATTAATGATATCGCCTTCTTCGAGGGGCGTCTCGTTCGGAATACCATGGCATACGACTTCATTAACGCTAGTGCAGATCGTATTCGGATAGCCGTGGTACCCCAGACAAGCCGGAGTATGGCCGTGATCTAGGGTGTAAGTGTGAGCCATCTTATCCAGCTGCTGCGTTGTCGTTCCGGGGACGACGTGAGGTCTCAGAAAGTCGATCAGTTCCGCGTTAAATCGTCCAGCGGTTCGCAGGCCATTGTGTTCTTCTTTTGTCAGGTAAAGGGGAATTCGTTTCTTCAGCCGAGTCAACGTGATGGCTCCCGTGCCGTTCTATCTTTCAGAATTATCGTAACTGTGTGCGTTTGGTTCAGCTGGGCAAAGCCTTGAATGCCCTAACTGTGACCAATACGCCCACAGGATTATTGTAGTCCACCCACCCATGTCAATCGGTCGGCAGTGAAGTCTGGCAACACGAGCGACATCCATGATGTCGGAACGACGTTCGTGCGGCTCGACTACTGCCAGCGAAAAAGCTTTAGCGCGAGGCCGAAGCAACCGAATCCCCAGGTCAGGATAATCAGCAGACTCAAGCCAATCTGGCTTATTCCTGCTCCTTCCAACATCACTCGACGCAGAGCGTCAATAAGAGTTGTAAGTGGAAGGCATTTCACAATTGGCTGAACTGCGTCCGGGAAGCGATCTGCGGAAAAGAAAATCCCCGAGGCAATCCACATGGGCATCATCACCGCGTTCATCAGGCCGGATACCGTTTCCACTGTGGATGCACGGCTCGCCACCAACAGCCCAATACCTGCAAACTGCAACGCACCGGCCAAAATCAATAGCCCAAACACCCAAACGTTTCCCTGAATTCCCACTCCAAAAAAGTACCTTGAGCACAACAGAATAATGACAACTTCGGGCACAGTGAACATCAGACGACTGCAAATCATTGCTGCAAGAAAATGAGTTCGTTTCATAGGAGTGGCGACGAATCGCTTTAAGAGTTTTCGAATCCGAAGATCGACAGTGGCGAATCCAACACCCCACATTCCACCTCCCATTAACCCCATGCCAATGAGTCCCGGGACCAGAAAGTCGATGTAACGACTACCCGACTGGCTGACTTCATTGTCTGCCGTCGAAATGGGGTCTTCCCGACCGAATGTTCGTTGAAGAACGTCGTTAATTGAGTTGCGAGCCACCAGGCTACCGGGGCGTGTTGGGTCAAATGTGTAGTTGAATTGGGGACTGACTATTCCTTTGGAATCTTCTGTCACTGTGACAATCAATTCCGTCTTCCCGGTTCTCAGTCGCCGCTTTGCTTCGTCACCAGAACTGACCTGCACACGGAAATGTTCATGCACTGTCAATGCGGACATCACGAGATCACTGGAGGGTGATTCGACATCAAAAGCCGGTTCGATGACATCAACCGCAACCACTTCCAGTCGCTCACTGCGAAATGCTGTTCCCAGTGAGAAAACCATGATCAATGGAAACGCATACACCCAGAACACAGCAGCGGGTTCACGAACAAATGTTCGCACGCGAGTGACTAGAAGTTGCCAGAACGAATTCAAGGAGTGGTCATCCATCTGGTGGAGTATAGAGAAACAACGACGACGTCAACAGAGGCGGCGTTCGGAATCACCAGCACATGCATTTGTCGCCCCAGTGGATCAGACGGTAACCGTTGTCGATAACATCACCTGTCTGTGCTTCATACCGGTTTTGTCTGATGACACAACTGGTGACTATTACAACCGCTGGTTAAAATCGGCCGAATCTTTCGTCTTGTCAGGCTGTAGGTATGCGTGTCACAGGTTTCGTACTTCTTACTTTACTTGCGGTCATACGTGTATCGGCTCACGAATCTAACACTCGCAATATGGTCACTGAGGAATCCGCTTTGTCCGGCATTTTTCAATCGCTAAAGAAAGCCGCCACGCAGACTTTGGGGGGCCGGCAGTTCTGGGGCGACATCCGATTCTTTCGTGGCTGGCGAATTCAAGAGAATGTGTTTACCGATCACTGTCGTTTGCTGAATCCGCAAAATCATCGACACAGTCACGGCACGCTAAAAGAATGTGAAAGCGCATTAGCTGCTGTTCGCAAGGACCAACACTTACTGCCAATGACTGGACGAGCTGTCATTCTTGTGCATGGACTCATTCGCAGTTCACGATCATTCAACACCATGGCCAGCGCGTTAGAATCGGAAGGCTGCATGGTTGTGCGGTTCGATTATCCCAGTACTCGCAGCTCAATTCCAGATGCGGCCGACCGTCTGAGTCAGGTGATAAATTCTCTGGAAGGCGTCGACACAATTGATTTGGTAGTCCACAGCATGGGGGGGCTTATCATGAGGTGTTGTTTCCGAGACCACGTTGATGAACGAATTCGGCGAGCGGTCTTGTTGGGAGTGCCTAACTACGGCGCAACAATTGCCGATCGCCTGCATACCAATCCGTTGTTCCGAGCACTCTATGGCCCCGCTGGACAGCAACTGATTTCAGAACAACACGGACTCATCGCACAACTGCCAGCACCCGCATGTGAATTTGGAATTATCGCAGGAGGTCGAGGTACCATCAAAGGCTTCAACCCTTTGCTGCAGGGCGACAATGACAGCACTGTGACCGTACACAGTGCACGACTCAAGGGAGCCACCGACTTCATTTTGCAGCCGGTAATTCATTCATTTCTAATGACCGACCCTCGTTGTATCAGTGCCGTTGCAACATTTCTGCAACACGGACGATTTGATTTGGAACGAGAACCTCAGCCTATCCGATAGGCTCAACCGAGCTCGTCGATAATCCGTTCTACGTTTTCCAACTGATTCTTCAGGCCAGCGAGCGTTTCGCGGACGTCTTGGACGACGTTCTCGGGCGCTCGATCAACAAAATTGCTGTTACGAAGTTTCGTTTCGGCTCCCGTGATATGCCCTTTGAGTTCGGCGGCCTTCTTCTGCTGGCGTTCGAGTTCTGCGTCGAGGTCAATTAGACCCTCCAGCGGAATGTAACCATCGGCGTCTTCCAGACTGAAGTTCGCGCTGGCACCAGGACGACTCACGTCCAGTCCGGCAGCTTCGAGCATTGTCTTTGATAGATTATCGAACTGATCAGCGACGGCATGCATCTGGTCGGCAACTTCCGGTGCACAACGCATGAAGAGCTTGAGTGGTTCTTTCGGGCTGATCTTGTAGAGACCACGAACGTTGCGAATAGCGACGATAATTTCCTGTAGCCGTTCAAATCGTTTTTCCAAAACATCGTCACACAGGTCGGCTGACAACTGAGGCCATGCTGCAACCATGACGCTTTCCTTAGCTTCGATCTGGTTTGTCAGGCCCCGCACTGGTGCCAGTTGATTGAGCTTATGCCACAGTTCTTCGGTAATGAACGGAGCAAACGGATGTAGCAGTCGAATGAGCGTATCAATGACTTCGACCAGGACGTGTTGAGCGGCTGGCCGTTTTGCTGCATTACGCAGTCGCGGCTTAACCATTTCCAGATACCAGTCACAGAACTCATTCCACGTGAAATCACGAATGGCGCGTGTTGCCTGATCAAACTGGTAGCGATCCAGCAGTGTGGTGACTTGCAAAGTGGTTGTGGCAAGCCGACTGAGAATCCACCGATCTTCCATCTGTAGTTCAGCATCGCTGACAGAACCCGGCACGTAGTTTTCAAGGTTCATAAAGGCAAATCGTGAGGCGTTCCACAGTTTATTGCAGAAGTTGCGACCGTATTCGAAACGTTCACTGACGATGCGAGCAACAGCAGCTCCTTTGTCTGTAGTGAACCACGGACTAGGAAACTGGTAGTCTTTATTACACTGGCCGCACTTGATCGATGGTATTTGTCCACCCAGCGGCTTCATGTCCTGGTGTTTCTTTGTTTGTGGCGTCACAGCTTCACAGTGCGGACATTCATAACCGACTGGCAGTCGTACGTCCTGAGTTTCACCTGACAGTGAGGAAATCGTAAATCGTACGGCGTCTGTCCCATACTTGTCGATCAACTCGAGTGGATCGACACCGTTCCCTTTCGACTTGGACATTGTCTGACCAAGGCCATCCAGAATTTTGGGATGGATATAGACATGCTGGAATGGAACATCACCCATATTGTAGAGGCCGGTGAGCACCATGCGTGCTACCCACAGCGTAATGATGTCGCGAGAAGTCACCAAAACCGAACCCGGATAGAAAAAGTCAAGGACATCATTCCTTCCGCTTTCCGTTTTCTGCTCCCCGCCCTGCATCGGTGGATTGTGTTCTAAATTCGGCCAACCGAGTGTAGCGTGTGGCCAAAGCGCAGAACTAAACCAGGTATCAAGAACGTCAGGATCCTGTTCAAAACCATTGGCTTCCAGTTGTGCCTCAATCGCTTCGTTTCCATCGGCAACACAGACCAGCATTACCTTTTCCCCAGGTTCAACACCATCTGCAATGATGGCAGCGACGCTGTCTGCATGTTCAGGAAAAGGATGCAGAAGTCCGTTCTCTGGTGCCGTTTGGCCACTCTGGTACTCCCCAAACACACCTGCAGCTCCGTTACGTTCACTGTCGAGTTCCGACTCAACAATCTGCTTCGACCAGATCGGAATACGGTGTCCCCACCACAACTGCCGACTAATACACCAGTCGCGTTTTTCACCTAACCAGTCCATGTAGGTTTTAGTGTAGCGTTGAGGGAAAATCTTCACTCGATTATCACTCACCGCATCCATAGCTGACTGCGCCAGTGTGTCCATCTTCACGAACCACTGGTCGCTCAAGTACGGTTCAATCGGAGTCTTACTGCGATCACTGTGCTTGACCGGGATCCGACGGTCCTCGACTCCCTCAAAGTGGCCTAACTGTTTCATCTTGGCGACAATTGCTTCGCGTGCGTCGTAGCGGCCCAGTCCTTCGAACTCACCACCTTCTTCGTTAATCGATGCGTCTGGATTCAGGATATTTATCATTGGCAGGTCGTTGCGCAGACCGCATGCGTAATCGTTCGGGTCGTGTGCCGGAGTGACCTTAACGGCTCCCGTACCCAGTTCTTTGTCCGCCAGTAGAGCATCCCCGATGATCGGAATGATTCGTCCATTGACAGGAACCTGCACATACTTACCTATGAGATCCGTGTAGCGATCGTCGGTTGGGTGAACACATACAGCCGTATCGCCCAGCATAGTTTCCGGTCGAGTTGTCGAAAACTTAATGAGCTGATCGGTTTTTTTGCCTTCCTTGTCAACGACAGGATAATTGAATGTCCAGAATTGTCCGTCGACATCTTCTGTAAACACTTCGTCATCAGCCACCGCGGTTTGGAGATGAGGGTCCCAGTTGACCAGCCGTTTGCCTCGAAAAATCAGCCCGTCGCAAAACATCTTAAAGAAGGTGCGGCGAACGGCCTGAGAACAGACGTCGTCCAGAGTGAATCGGACGCGTCGCCAGTCGCAACTGGCTCCCATTTGTTTGAGTTGGTTGAGAATCCGCTCCTGATATTCATCCTTCCATGTGTGGATGCGTTCCACCAGAGCATCTCGACCGATGTGTCGTCGGGTAACTCCTTCTTCTTCGAACATGCGGCGTTCGACAACAGCCTGAGTTGCAATACCGGCGTGGTCAGTACCAGGCATCCACAGTGCTTCTCGCCCCTGCATTCGCCGCCAACGTATTAGGAGATCCTGAATCGTGCCGTTCAGGCAATGTCCCAGATGTAAAGCGCCGGTGACATTTGGCAGCGGAATCATAATGGTGTACTGCTGGCGATCCGGGTGAGGATCTGCATTGCAGTAGCCCAGTGATTCCCAATGCGCGACCCATCGGGTCTGGGCGGCAGATGGATCGTATGTTTTTGGCAATTCAGACATTCGGCGGTTTTCAGTTGGCAGTTGTTCAGTTTTCAGTTCCGGCCACAGAATGCTGTTCGGACAGAGCTGAGCGAAAGAATGTACTGAGTGGTAATGGGGACAGGCAAGGCCGGAATGAATGCAGCACTGGCCATTCGCTCAGAATACGAATCACAGAGCCGTAAGCTGTCGTCTCACGGACGAAGCGATACAGTACGGGCATTTCCTTTCACTTTTTTGACGAAAAATCACGATGGAACATCGACAACTTGGTGCCACCGATATGCAGCTCAGCCCTTTGGCATTCGGGGCGTCATCGTTGGGGGCTGAATTTCGCAAAGTGAAGATCCATGAGGCGTTACAGAGCGTTCGAGTTGCAATCGAGCGAGGAATGAACTTTATCGATACGTCACCATACTACGGACGTGGGATGAGCGAAGTGCTGCTCGGCCAGATTCTTCCCGAGATCCCCAGAGACTCCTATTACCTGGGCACCAAATTGGGCCGCTATGCACCTCAGCACTTTGACTTCAGTGCACAACGTGTGGAAGAGAGTATTGATGTCTCTCTGGAACGAATGAAAGTTGATCATCTGGATATCGTTCTATGCCACGATCTGGAATTTGTAGACATGTCGCAGATCGTCGAAGAAACTTTGCCGGCTTTACGGAGACAGGTGGAGAAGGGGAAAGTGCGATATGTGGGTGTGAGCGGATATCCAATGAAGATGTTCCGGTACATTTTGGACCATGCCGATATTGATGTCCTGTTGACGTACAACCACTACACGCTTCAGAACGATATGGCGTTGCAGCTGGTGCCGATTTGTCAAAAAAAGAGGGTCGGTCTGATAAACGCGGCGCCGTTTTCAGCTCGACTGTTGACGAGTGCGGAGCTACCACAGTGGCACAAAGCAACGCCGGAAGTAAGGCGAGTTGCTAAAGTGGCGGCGGATCACTGCGCAGCGGCCGGGACAGACATTGCGAAACTGGCGCTGCAGTTTGCAATTGCGAATCCCGATTTCGCAACCTGCGTCACAGGGTCTGCAAATCCCCAGCGCATTGGGCAATGGATGGACTGGGCCACAGAACCTTTGGACGAAACATTACTCAAGGAAGTCTTCAAAATTCTGCAACCGATACATAACTGGTTTTACGTGGAATGTCCTGTGGAGAACAGTGACTGAGTCGCAGAGTGATATTCAGCTGTGACCTTAACTGTCAATGCGGCGGCTACTTTTCCTTATTGGTGATGATCTGCTGAACAAGAGCAGGCCATTCCGCATGTTCATGCAGTGTTACGAGATCCGGATCGGCCAGTAGGTGCGTCACGTCACTGATTCCAGCATCCGCAGCCTGATGCATCAATACCATGGCTCGCTCGAGATACTGTTTCTGTTCTTCAGCAGAAACAGTATCTTGTTTTTCAATCGCTCGCCCATAAACACATGCGGTATTGTAAAGTGTCCAGCCGTAGTAGGTGCCAGCAGTGGGCGGAACCTGCTTCATGACATCTTCGGCGTAGTTTAAGCCCTGTTGAATTTTTCCGGATCGAACCTGAAGCAGTGCGATCGTGCTTTCAGTGATCACGTCTCCTGGGCTCAATCGACTGGCTTCGATAACATCCGCGTATGCTGATTCAATCTTATTGCCTCGAAGATTAAGTGACGCTCGAAGCATTAAAAAGTCGGCACAGAACGGATCCTGTCCGAGAAGCGCATTTACTTTCTCCAGTGCTTCTGCATATTTCCGGTCACGTTTAAGCGCCCAGACATCTCGCTTCTGCCGTCTTGTTCGAGATCGATTCACATGAGCCGCCCGTTGCTGCCCGGCTTCTTCTCGAATTCCGGGTACTGGAGAAATCAGACTTCGATTAATCATTCTCCTCGCTTCCGGGTGGTCTATCTGAATCAGCCGTCTCAGCAGCTGCTGAGCCATGCGAAATGCGGTCGTGTCCAGATCACCCTGTTCAGATGCCGTCCGGAGAAACCTTTCATAACGATTGATGACCAGTTGCAGCATCTCTGGCGACGCGCCAATCGGCAAATGACGTAGTGCCATCCCAAACTCACTTTCGTTGCCTTCCAGGGATTCTTTTAAGAGTTCCGGACAACGCGGATGCTCCATTGCAATGAGTTGACGAAACAGCTGCGCCCGAGCTGATGAATCAAACTGACCAATGTCATCGATGATCGTGTTGAGTTGTGAATCCGTGGCACATCGAACGGCAGCCATTAGTGTGGCAGATCGAAGCGATTTTTCTGCACCTTCAGCAGCGTGTAGTCCTGACAGACGAATGGTCCAATCCGAATCCGGTAGTTGATGAATCATTTCAAGCAGTGCTTTAGTGACGGCTCCTCGATCGATCCTCGCGGCAATGCAGTCTCTTGCGAGTGCAATGGTGCCCGTATCGATAACGATGTGCAGCAATTCGTCCTGAATATCGGGAACCGTGACGTCCGCGACCTTCTCTCGAGCAACCTGAGCAAACGTGCGATCGTTATGATGCAGAAACTGCAGAACGTCTCGCAGGAGTCGACTGTAGGCGAAGTCCTGCTGTGTTGTTGGTGTGTTGACTTCCTGATGTGCAACTGTTGCCGACAATCGATTCAGTTGCCCTGTTGCGAATTTGGAGACTAACGGCGTCCAGCGGTAATCACGGGTTCGCAGTATTTCTGCAACAATGGTTCCCTGAAGTGAAGGAATGTTCTCAGCAGCAGCCCAGATTTCCTGTAGAGCAGCATCCGTCTGTGGGACAATACAACGCACCAGAGTACGTGCGGCAACAGCTGCTGTCGCAGGTGCGATAGATGTGCTTGATGTTGGCGGCGAATGCAGAGTGGACAGCAAAGTTGCTCGAAGGATTTCTACTCCCATCGGATTGCTAATACGGTCCAGCATTTCCAGAATGAGTTGCCGATCGGCTGCATGAGAGGACGCGACAGAACCAAGAACCCTTGTGAGGTCTTCCGGAGGCAGACGGTCGATGTTGGATTCGAGAGTCGTGCGACGAATTCCCGCTTCTGACGATCGCAGTTCTTTCAAAGCATCTTCAAGAGACAACCGTTCGTACAACGTTCTTGCGGCAGCTGCGACAGCCAGTTCACGATTCCGATGCATCATCTGACCAGCGGTACTTTTACCATATTGAAGCCCTGTGACATGAAATTCGAGGAACCGGGAAGGCAACGGGAATCCTCGCACTGTCTTCCGTCGTGCGGTTTGAGCAGTACCATTCGCAAGTTGAAGCCAATTGGCGATCGGTCCCGGCAATCGTCGGGCTTTCTCTGCGTTTGCCGCCAAAACCAGTCTTTCGACTCCCTGTTTTTTCAACGAACGCAACTGCTCATCCAGCACCCACAGGGTCATGAGGTCGATCGGGCGATTGATCGACAAAACGGCAATCCGATTCTGATAGCCGACATGTACCACGCGCGCCTGAATCAGTCTTCGCAATTCCTGATTCAGATCGATCGACTGGACCGTGCCTTTGACGTTCCAAATGAATTCAAGAGTCGGTTCTGATGAGGTGGGCCGCGAAACTTCGAACGAAATCCAACCTTCAATTGTTTCGCCATCAGTGATATCCTGTTTTTCCTTCAGCAATCGATTGGATGGTGCAAATCGAAGAAGAGAACAGGATTGATCTTCGCACTTGAGTTGCAATTGGGAGCGATTCAGCACCAATACGCGTCCGGATTGATTGGTGACTCTGAGCTGAAGACTGAGTTGGCTGCGGAATCGCGTGAGTAACTCGGTTTTAGGTTGAGACGTCAGCTGCAGAACTTCAAGGTGTAGTGGTTCTGCCGGCCTAATGTCATCGGCCAGTGTTAACGACAGATTGACCGTGACACCCAGCACGAATATGACCAGCACGATGACAGAAACCACGCGCTGGATTAGACCGAAACGTAACTTGCATTGATTGAAGTTGTGAGCAGATCGTTTCAGGATGAATCTCCCTGGCTCTGTGAAATGGGAACGCCCGACAAGGCATCCGGCAAAAACAATTGTTCAGATGACTGCAGTCAAAACGGGGCTCCCATATCGATCGGATTATCTCTATCCACATCTTCTTCGCCGATGTGTTCCTCGTTCAGTTGCGAGCCTGGTTCCGCCTGCATCTCAAACAGAAACCTCGACGCCAGCGCTTCACGCCGTTTTCCCCACTTCATCCTGGATTTGGCGCGCGTTAACGTCAAGTGATCCATGGCTCGAGTCACGCCAACATAGGCCAGACGTCGTTCTTCGGAAATCTCTTTTTCCAGTCCGCTCTCAACACTACGTTTGTGAGGAAGCAGGTTTTCTTCCATTCCCACAAGGTAAACACGCGGAAATTCCAGCCCTTTGGCGGAATGCAAGGTCATCAGTGACACTTGGTTCACGTTTTCGTTTTCTGTTGGATCTTCGTCGCGATCCATCAAAGCTGTGGTTTCCAGAAAGCTGACCAGCGTTGGATTGGATTCACGTTCGATATACTGCCCCATGGAATTCACCAGATCCTCAACAACCGCACGACGTTGTTCCTGTTGAGCTTCCTCCTTGTACTGCCGATTGATTTCAGAGTCGTAGTTAATTTCTTTTAACAGGCGACGTGTGATGTCTGCCATCTGATGAGGACGATCGAGAATTTCAGTTCGATATCGATTCAGTAAGCTGCGAAACACCGTTACTGCAGTGAGTGCTTTAGCTGGAATTGTGGTCGATTGCGATGCTTCAGGAATTACCTTCCACAACGGAACCCCTCGATCAACTGCCATAGCAACCAGCTTTTCAGTGGTTGACGTGCCGATTCCACGCGTGGGCGTGTTGATGATGCGCAGCAGCGAGGATTCATCAATCGGACTCGCCAGAATTTTCAGATACGCGAGAACATCGCGAATTTCTTTGCGATCGAAAAATGACTGCCCACCCGACAGGCGATAAGGAACGTTCAGCCGACGCATCTCAGTTTCAAACAAACGAGGCTGTTCATTGGTGCGAAACAGAATTGCGAAGTCGCCCGGGCGGACGCCCAGCTCACTGACAAGATACTGGATCTCTCCGACAACGTGCTCCGCTTCGGTCGTTTCGTCTTCAAACGCCAACATTCGGACCGCTGCTCCCTGATGTTTGTGAGCGATTAGCTTCTTGGCGTGACGGTCGCGGTTGTGGCGGACCAGGCGGTTTGCAAATTCAATAATCTGACCAGTGCAGCGATAGTTACTTTCCAGACGGACCGTTTTGGTTCCTGGAAAGCGACTGCTGAAATTCAGAATGTGTTCAACTTCTGCTCCTCGCCAGCCATAGATAGATTGATCGTCGTCACCTACAACACAAATGTTCTTGTGTTCCGAAACCAGGTGAGACATCAAATCGAACTGCACACCGTTCGTATCCTGATACTCATCGATCTGCACATGATCAAATCGCGACTGGTGTTTCCTGCGGATGACATCGTCGGTCTGAAGCAGTCGGACAGTCAGTAAGAGCAGATCATCGAAATCAACGGCCCCGGAACCTCGAAGTGTTTGTTGGTATTTACGATATCCCATAGCGGCCAGTGAATCGAAATCTGATTCGATGTACTCGCCGGCTTGATCTTCTGTGATGCCTGCCATCTTCCAGCGACTGATTCGATTGACGAGGTCACCTGGTCGGAGAGATTTTTCACCGACACGGATGTCTCGAAGTGCTCTCCGAGCGGTGGATTCCTGATCACTGCGATCGTAAATCGTAAACTGCCTGGGGTATCCCAGTGTTTCGATATCTTCACGAAGGACTCGCACGCACCAGGCATGGAATGTTGTGACGAGAGGTTTAAGTTTGACGTGGCGACCAAGCAGTTTCATCGTGCGCTCACGCATTTCTTTGGCTGCTTTGTTGGTGAATGTCACTGATAAAATTCGGTTGGCAGGGACTCCGTTCGCGATGAGATTGATCATCCGATAGGTAATGACTCGCGTCTTGCCGGTTCCTGCTCCTGCAAGGATGAGCAGTGGTCCAGAGAGAGTTTGAACGGCATCCCGCTGAGGCGGGTTAAGGCCCGATAGGTCTGGCATTGGACAACAAAAATCACAGGTGGAGCAGGGAAAGAGACAAAGCAGCCAAATTCATTCGGCAAACGGAGCCGATCGGGCATTTTTCGCACTAAGCAGGAGAAATGAACACTTCTTTTTGTTCTTCTTCGTCGGCATCGGCAAGGCCGGATGATTGACGAAGGATGTTTTTCATGATGTCATCACGAATCAGATTCAGGCACGGTACAAGTATGAGCGTAAGTGCCGTGGCAAAGACGAGGCCGAAGGTGAGGGTCACCGCCATGGGGATCAGAAACTTGGCCTGAAAACTGTTTTCGAACATCAGCGGAACCAATCCGGAAGCTGTGGTGAGCGTGGTGAGCAGGATAGCTCGCAGGCGTTTCCGGGCACCATCGACACTCGCTTCCATAGGAGTCAGTCCTGCTGCAATTCGCCTGTTGATGAAGGCCACCAGTACGAGGGAGTCGTTGACTAAAATTCCTGCCAGAGCAACTAAACCAATGGCGCTCATAATTGTAAATGTTTCTCCGGTTACCCAGTGGCCGATGACAGCACCCAAAAAACCAAACGGAATCGCCGACATCACAACCAGTGGTTGAGTGTATGATTTGAACAGACCAGCCAGCATCGCGAAGATGATCAGCAACGCTACCGGGAAAGCTATCCGCAGTGATGCAAACGATTTTCGCATCTCTTCTGCTTCTCCCAGGAATTCTACTTCAAGACCGGGGTAGGTCGGTAATAACTGAGCGTTGATAAGATGTTTAATCTTTTCATGCACGATACTTGTGCTGGGCACAACAGCATCATCGACCGAAGCTGTAATTGTCACAGATCGTGTCTGTTGATATCGATTGATTGTGGAATAGCCAACTCCCATATCAGCGACGGCTATTTCGTCCATTGGGATCCACTTGCGTTGCCCCGGCAAACCGGGGCCGGGAAGCCACATTGATTCCACATTCCATGTGTTGGCACGATACACTTCGGGGTATCGAACCATAATTCGCACGTCTTCCCGATCACGTGTGATTCGTCGCGCTTCCCGGCCGAACAAGGCACTTCGCACATACATTCCCAGCCCACCAACAGTCACTCCTGCAGGAGTCGCCGAATCTCGCAGCTTAAGTCGTAGTTCTTTACGGCCCAGATCAAGGTTGTCGTCGAGGTCGAAAACACCATCGATTAAATGAATCATCTGCTTGAGATCGCGTGTGGCTTTCGGAAGCTCTTCATTTGGCAGCCCGGCCAGACTCACTTGAATATCCCGACCGCCAGGGCCGCCATTCATAGCTTCCCATCGTACCGAATTCATGCCTCGCAATTGTTCATCACAGAATTTCCGAAGTGCTGTAAGGATCTCTGTGCTTGATCGGGTTCTGTCTTCTGCCGGACAAAGTTCAATCACCAATTGTCCAAGATGACTTTGGTCATCAAAACCTACTGAACCCGATCCCGTGAAATCGTATTGGCGTCCGGCGGTGGTCTGGACATTGAGCACTTCCGGAAATGTATCTTTAGCTTTAACGAAATCAGAAAGATGGCCAAGTTCTGCCTGCAAACGATCTGAAGCTGTGCCAATTGGCATTTCGAGTGAGCAAATCAGCGTTTCACTGTCCATTTCCTGGATGAAAGCCCACTTAACGATGCCACCCGTCAATAAACCGCCTGCCAATATGCAGGCTCCCAGAGTCGCAGCAACAGTCACATACCGCCACTTGAGGCAACTGCGGAGAAGAGCTTCGTAGGGCGTCAGGAGCCAACGTTGCATTGTTTTGTTCTTGCCTCCGACTGACGCTTCGTCTGATTCGGCTTCTATCCTGCCTATTTTGGCTTTCGGAAGATTCTTCAGGTGAGCCGGAAGGATGATCAGGGCTTCGATGAGTGAAATCGACAGCGCAGCAATCACAACCAACGGCAGCTGAGCCATGAAATCACCGATCTGACCGTTGATGAAAAACAACGGTGCAAACGCTCCAATCGTTGTTGCCACAGCCACTGTCACCGGCCACATCACTTCCTCAGCTCCAACAATGGCAGCTCGCGCCGGCGACATCCCTTCTTCGACATGTCGATAAATATTCTCGCCGATCACGATTGCATCATCCACAATGATGCCCAGCACAAGAATCAATCCGAACATCGAAAGCAGGTTAATGCTTGCACCCACCACGTACATGGCTGCAAACGTACCCATAAACGAAACTACCAGGCCGACCGCAGCCCACCAGGCGACTCGCCAGTGGAGAAACATGTTCAGGGAAATCAAAACCAAAATCAGACCGGCTTTGCCATTCCGCAACATCAGGTCCAGACGTCCTTCCACGAATCTCGCGATGTCTGTGTGCAGTTGGTAGCTGAAATCGCCACCGAACGGTTTCTTGCGAGCTTCCTGATCAATTTTGTACAGGTCGACTCGACCGAACATTGTCAGTGCCTGAGAAGCCCATGCAGACGGTCCTGTGTATGGCTCACCGCTGCGACCTGCAAACCACGTTTTGATAATCGTGGCAATCTGCACAACGTCTTCCGTTCGACCACTGAAAAGCACAACATCCACCGCTTGCTCACCGTTGAATTCTGATTTCAAATCGGTGTCTACAAATGAATCAGAAAGAGTGGCTACATCCCTGAGTTGGATGCGTCGTCCGCTTGATTCCGAACGCACAACAATCTCTTCCAGTCCCTCTGCCGTTTGTTGTTCTCCCAGTGTTCGCACGGCTACAGTGCTGCGATCACCTTTCAGACGTCCTCCGCTGATATCCAGATTTTCACGCCGAATGGCTGCCGCGATTTCTTCAAACGTGACGTCATATTTCAACAACTGATCGGGCATTACGTCGACGTAGATTTCGTCCTCACGAATTCCATTGAGCTGCACTTTGCTGACGCCTGGTAGTTTGAGCAGGTCATCTCGCAGTCGGTTCGCAGCCTGTTTGATGGATCGCTCATCTCCCCCTCCAAAAACAGAAATCGCAATCACGGGCAACTGAGGCTCCACTTTACGTATGCTGATTTCTTCGACGTCGTCCGGCAGATCCTGAATGGTGTCTAGTTCGTTGCGAACTTCCTGCACCAGAACGTCTACGTTTCCGACAGACTGCGCAAGCGTGAGAGTGACCAAGCTGATCCCTTCACCCACCTGAGCTTCAACATCTTCAATCCCCTCAAGGCTGCGA
>Ga0315315_10000486_pt1 | contig 33408 bp, 28 predicted proteins | sample M140m3416metaG_FD_203699 | JGI IMG/M metagenome (GOLD analysis project Ga0315315, IMG submission 203699) | Ammonia-oxidizing marine archaeal communities from Monterey Bay, California, United States - M1 40m 3416 | ecosystem: Environmental > Aquatic > Marine > Intertidal zone | place: USA... | reverse complement strand
CACAGTACTACCATCTGGTGATGCTCCACTAGGAGTACTCAAGCAAATACACACGGACACTGGACTAGTACCGAATAATTATCTCAAGCAAATATGCAAGGAAGGTAATTGCTTAGAGACAATAAAAAATAATTGTGGAAGGGAATATAGTAATACCTATACTCCCATCCAACCAAATGTTTACTTTTTACTATACAATGCGAGTACTGTGAGTTTATGCTCTTGTATTAATTCGGGGTTAGTACCACCGAATCTCTCGCCTTATGACAACCAAGCAGCTCAGTGTTTTGATCAATCGTGTGGTTCTTACGTGCCAGGTACGACGAAAACACTATCAGAACTATTAGGTTTAACAGATAATGTTTGCGAATCTGAATGTGATACAATGAAAAGTTATCAAGATGACCTGGCCAGAAATCAGAATGCACTGAATCCTGAAAAGTTCCAAAGATTATGCGGGGGTGAAGGTTTTGATAATTCGAGTTTTAATATCGGTTTTTTCATTAAATTACTCGTTCCCACTGTGATTTTAACAACTACCATATTACTTTTTGGAGGAATTAATACCCCTAGTATTATTATAGCAAGTCTAACATTGTTAACAATGACGGGTGGGGCTTATTACTTGGCTAGAGTTTTCACCCCCTTCACTCAATGTGGTGATGTCTCTGTTGGCGGTGCAATGCCTTTGTGCGTGTCTAAATACAATAGACAGATGGAAATCCATCCGAGTTTTTGTAATTTAAATATGTTTTGTGAATGTATTATGAATAATCATTGTGGCGAGGACTGTACTTGTAAAGGGGGTGTTTGTCTCAGCAAAAATACAAAACAAAGAAACAGCTACGAAAAACCTGTCAAAATGATTAATCTACCAATGGTCATATTATCAAGTGCTCTGATTATTTTAGTTCCTATCTTGATATTTGGTCTCCGAAAAAGATTCTTTCCTAACATACCAAACATAATATTCGTGGGACTGTTATTTTTATCTGTTTCCATAATTGGAACTACATTAGTGTTATCACTCTTCTCGTATAGTAATCCCCGAGTGGAATATGTTAAACAATCATGTGGACCAACACCGTCACCGTCACCGTCACCGTCACCACAGTCAATATCAAAACTTTCACAATAAAAATTTATACAAATTGTATAAATTTAAGTATAGAAAAATCATGTTAAATATAAATGATAACGTCATTAACTAAAATAGAAGAATCCACAGATGCATTGAGCAAAGGATTGTTAGGATTCATGATGAATATAAATGAATATATACCAGAAGAAACCAGATATATATATCCACCAAAAGCCACGGCGTGGATAACGGTAACCACCACAAATCCCAAAACCACAACCAAAGATAGCGGGTTGCCAGTTAAATATGGGGACGACACAGGGAGGAAGAATTGGGGTAAGAAACCTGTATTTGATTGGTGTTGGGCTGATGAAAATAATCAGTCTGGACACTGGTGTAAGAGTGCAGAGAATGGTCCTTGGAATGGAACCAACGGAAACACCGACAACCAATACAAAAGATTTTCTTGTGGTGCCCAAAGCTGGGGTGATAATGATGGGAAGGCTCGCAGATGCCCATGTGGTGATAGTTGTCCATCAGACGTTAATCCGCGTCCAAACAATGAGAATTGTATTAAATGTCAGTATATAGATGCTATAAATTGTCAGACTTCTAGCTTGACCACTGGGGGCGATAAGCCGAATTGCCGCGGGGGAAGCTTGGTAGGATGTATGCCTTGTCAGGCTTCTAGCAATCCAAATTCTTATGCTATTGGTTATTCAATAAAAAATGGACCACTACAAATGTACAATGGTGGCACAACAACCGCTTATCCAACATGTGGATTAGAAACCCAGACGATTCAATATTGGGGAGAATTACCATTATCGAATTGGATGATAGGTAAGTGTTTTTACGGGACTCGTACTGGTAATGGCAAACCAGTGTCTGGTACTGATTATTTAATTGCTATATGCAATAAACGTTACGTATCAGCGTTAGGATGCGGAGGTGGATATTGTGACGACGGGGCTCACTGGGATCAAATGGAGTTTGAGGGCACGGATTTACCCCATCCCAAGGGGGGAACGGTAAAGGATGGAACTGTAATTAGTTACAGTTCGATAAATAAAAAAGGTGGTTGGATACCGCAATTTTCGGAACTCACCGTAAAGGGTCCATCACCTGGTTGGCTTCGCGGAGAATGGACGTTTCCGATAACTACACAAAGTACCCAGCCCATTACTGGCTCACAATGTAGTGATAATAACGAATGCACTAGCGGTCAATTTTGTAATAATACTGTTTGTAACAAACAAGATACCTTGGGTTATGTCGCGTCACAAGGACCCGGTAAATGTGTAACAAGTGATGCAATGATTGGAAATACAAAGAGGGGGCAGAGTATAGTCGTTTCTAAACCACCTCCTGCCATTAACCTACATAACTTTGCAGGGATTGCTCCTTGGTTAAGCAGTTTCCTAACAAACTGTGAGGATCCAAAAGCAGGTTTTCTCCGTGATTACGTAATCATTAGGACTTTTGCAGCAGCTTATTGCGCAACATTGTATGGTCATGCCGACGTGTCTGCAAATGAATGCCGTAAACATTGGTTAGAAGATGGTGGTAGTCTAACCACCACTTTTCAACCTATATGGAATGCTGAGGGCTTGCTAGGTGGTACTAACGTTTTCGGTGAGCAGCTATACGATCAGCTAAAGGATTCTTTTCATGACGACGAGAAAACGAACCAAATTCCATTCTTTACTGAATTAGGAGAATTAACACAGAAACCGGGCGAGGTATTTACTAGCAGTAGTACTGCGAAGCGTACGGGATTAAGTATCACACTTCCAGTGGATGGATTTAGAATGCAAAGTATTATTAATAAAAGCAACGATATTCCCTTCTTCAGTCCAGGTTTGTTCCAAAAAGAGATATTGACACCATTAATTGGTAGTGGGTGTATAACCAACTACTTACCAAACAAAAGTGCCAAGACCGCTGAATCTCCTTGCCAAATTGGAACGAAATTAACAGTTTGTTACCAAGGGATTGGTTATAAGGCGGAGAATCCATTCGCAAAGACCATGCAAACGAGCCCTGAAGATTATGTTATGTATGAACAAAATAGAACAACAAGGTTGCCAGTGACCTGGGAGGATTATAAAAATAACCCCCAGAAATGTATAGACTTCGATATATTGTGGCCACAATATACACACGCGTGGATTCAAAAAGGAGGAGTGGTTGACACGGCGGGAGGAAGTCAAAGTGGTAACCAACAAGGAATGATAGAAGCTCTTTACTACGTAACTGTAGATATTGAGAAATGGAATCCGGCATTGGCATTGTTGTACTTATCCACAATACCTACAGATGCTCCACTAGGAGTACTCAAGCAAATACAAACGGACACTGGACTAGTACCGATTAATTTACTCAAGCAAATATGCAAGGAAGGTAATTGTGTAGAAACAATAAAAGGTAATTGTGAAAGGGCATATAGTAATCCCGACACTTCCATCCCCCCAAAGGATTACTTTTTACTATACAATGCGAGTACTAGGAGTTTATGCTCTTGTATTAATTCTGGACTGGTTCCGGGAAGCATTTCAAATTTGAACGACCAAGCAGCTCAGTGTTTTGATCAAACTTGTGGTTCTTACGTGCCAGGTACGACGAAAACACTATCAGAACTATTAGGTTTAACAGATAATGTTTGCACAGCTGATTGTGATACAATACAAAGTTATTTAGATGGAATGCCTAGAAATCTCAATGCACTGAATCCTGAAAAGTTCAATCGATTATGTGGGGGTAATTCTTTTAACTCGTCAAATTTCAACCTCATATTTTTTATATATTTACTTGTTCCCACTGTGATTTTAACAGCTACCATATTACTATTAGGGGGAATTAACACCCCTACTATTGTTATAGCATCTCTAGCACTATTAACATTGACAGGTGGAGCTTATTACTTAGCCAGAATTTTCACTCCATTCACTCAATGTGGTGATATCTCTATTGATGGTGTAATACCTATGTGTGTATCTAAATACAATAGACAAATGGAAATCCATCCGAGTTTTTGTAATTTAAATATGTTTTGCGAATGTATAGTGGACCAAAATTGTGGCGGTGATGACTGTACTTGTAAAGGGGGTGTTTGTCTTAGCAAAACCCCCGGGTCTGTGAGAAACAGCTACGAAAAACCTGTCAAAATGATTAATCTACCAATGGTCATATTATCAAGTGCTCTGATTATTTTAGTTCCTATCTTGATATTTGGTCTCCGAAAAAGATTATTTCCTAAGATACCAAACATAATGTTCATGTCAATAATATTCTTATCTGTTTCCATATTTGGAACTATATTAGTGTTATCACTCTTCTCGTATAGTAATCCCCGAGTGGAATATGTTAAACAATCATGCGGACCAGCACCGGAACCATCATCGGGACCATCACTGGGATCTGTAGAGAGCGTGGATGAATGTCCACAATAATATAAATTTATACCATTATGGTTATAAATTTACAAACAAAAAACCTTTGTTTTCCATTCCTCTGCTAAACTTTTATAACTTTGTTGCATTGCCCACTCCCGGGCTCTGGTGGTAATTTCTTTCTTCCGTTCCTTATCACGTAGCGTTTTAAGTAACTCGCGAACCATCTCGTCTTTCACTCCCTCGTCATTAATATGGTCCCCGATCACAATTCCTCTGTTACCAACTATTTCAGGAAGACTACTCAAACCTGTACAAACACACAGACATCCCGCGGCTTGCGCTTCTAGTGCCGTGATACAATACGTCTCAGTAAAATCGGTGGGATAAAACCAGACGTCACTAATAGAATACTCATATGCAATCTCTTCCTGACTCACACGCCCCCTAGTTGTAACATATGGCAAAGCATCAATCATATCTATTAATTGTTGATTGTTTCCTTTTCTATTCTCGCTAGCTAAATCGGTAAATACATGCAATGTGGTTTCTGGAAATTCGTCATGCACTCGTGGGATAAGCTCCAGCAGATGTTCTAAACCTCGATCAGCAGATGAAGCATATATGAATCGATAAGGTATCTTTTTTGGCTGTCTACTGTATTTAGTTGGGTCGATAGCATTTCTAGTAATCATAATTTTGGTTTTATCGATGTTGCCTTTTTGATGGATCGCTTTTTTATGCCAATTACAAAGACACAACACTTTTTTGAATCGTTTAGGATCATATTGTACATTCAATAACTTTCCGACCAACGAATTGGTCGGAATCACATCATGGACCCATAAAAATACCTTTTTGACGTTATTATGATACAACATATTGTTAGTATCACGTAGTACAATCAAGACGTTGACTACGTAGGTTTCAATGAATTGTTGGTAAAAAGCCGAATCCATGTATTGAACACCATCATACATTCCTTGGGTATTATACATTCCTTCTTTCTCAAATTTACCAAATACAAATACACGGAATCCCATTTTAGCTAATTGTTTAGCCATATTGGCACACATGATTTCGGAACCAGAACCTGATCGTCCCCCCTTGCCACTAAAATCTTTGGGATTCCATCCTTCTACGTTATCCGTGGCGTGGAATACGACAATAGGTGTTTCCAGCGTTTCTCCTGATTGTGGAACATTAGAAATACTATAAACCATGTTAAGTAATCTTGTATCTCCGTGTTGTGGGAGGTATTTTTTGATGATTTTTTCAGCAGCTCGATAATTTTTCTGTTGTATGCATATATCCGCGAAAAGATATGGAATTTCATAATCTCTGATATATTTATGTTGCATTTGTGAGATTTGCGATGTATAACCAGCGGCTTTCATAATTTGTGCGTACGCCGCGTCTAATTCTCCTAATTCTTTATGCACAACTGCCATCAAATAAGCCGGTTCTGGTTCTTTAGGATACCTCTGACACAATTCTCTAATCTCATCGGCATTATGGAGTACTCTTGGAGTAGTCAACACTAAAAGAACTCTTGCTTGATAGTCAACCGAGTCTTTCTCGGTTGAGAGTTCCATAATTTCACGTAATAACTTATGTGCCTCTTTTGGGTCGGATTTCACAAGGTAAGTAGCTAGATGCAAACGCATACGACGATCTTCAGGGTACCTGTCAATTTCTTGTTTCATTAGTCTGATATCAGACTCTTTTCGTTGCTCGGATCTTTGAGACATATAGCCTGTTTCAATATCTTTGATTACACCGGGTGCAGTAGTATTAGTGGAAATATCTACAAATTCGTGAATTTTTCTGGAATATCTTAATTTAGAAGTTGTACGTAAAAGCCGAAGAGACAAATATTGTTTTTCGTGATCTTCGATGATTATTTGACACGCTTTCATTTCTTTTTTCTGTTGTTTCTTCTTTAAAAACTTTCTAAGAGCGTCTCCATCTGTGATGTGGTATGTATCATCTAACATAATACTGAAAGTACATTTAGTACCCGCCAAGTCGAGTGCTCGATTTCTGGCCGTTGAAAAATCTACGAAAGGATCATCGTACAAACTCTTACCATCATGTAATTGACCGGGAATACCTTTTAAACATGTAGTAATATTTTTCATCGTGTCATCTGTTGATCCCGTGTCTAAAATAGTCCAGTGATCAATCCATTTTTTGGCCGCTTCTAACATGGGAATTATTTCTTCGCCCGAGTTTTTAACGATCATTACTAACTCAAGTAAGTTTTTATTTTTCTTTCCTTTACCTTTTTTGGAAGACATTTCTACAAAGTCAGATGTTTTAAAACTAGTTAAAAATGTTGTAAAATATAAAATATGAGTTTATTAACTTCCACTAATGCGTTATTATCTAGTATAACACAACAACCAGCGAATGCTTTTAACGGTGTATTAACAGGCCTTATCCCAAATTCGCCAGGGCCGGGTTTTGGAGCTGTTTTGACAATTGTTATAACTGTTAATGTGGTTACAGAAGTCACTGTCACATCGCCGGGTTCTAAATACAAGGCTGGTGATACTTTAACTGTATCCATTGATCAAATACCGAATGCAACCCTTCCTTTAATTTTTACTATTCAATCTGGAAATATTGAGATTCTTCCACAAAATAGATGGCAATACAGGAATAAGGTTCCCCCAATAAATTTATTAACCCCGTGTCAACCACCCAATTTAGTACAATTCTCAAGAGAATGGAATTTTTATCTTGATCCCATACAGCAACAACACGAGTCAGGTGGGCCTATGACAGATGCTGAACTAGCTGCGTACGATAAATCGCTGGCTCCCACTTTAAATCAATTACGCGTAGATTCTAGTATCCAAAACTTTAGTCAAATTACTGTTTCTAGAAAAACCGTAGCTACTTCCGATCAGAATAGCGCATTCACTTCTAGTCTGGGTGGTAGTTTAATGAATAACAACACTACGACGCCACCGGGTTTTGATAACACGCAGTTCGCCCCCAATCCACTCCCAGGTGCCAGTAATGGTGTTTATAACACTACTCCAACTACTGACGGTGTTGGGTCTGGAGCTGTTTTAACAGTTACCATTACAGGAGGTACAGGTAATGTACAAACCGTGGTCGTTGCATCTGGTGGTACCGGATACGCAGTTGGTGATGTATTAACTATACCAGCAGCTCAAATAGGCGGTGCTACTGCTGATTTGATCGTTTTTATTGGAAACGATAACGTTTCAGTTCCTGTAAACACCGCTTCAATTGGTAATAATGGAGAATATATACCAACCGTTCTTCAGACACAATCAGACGTGTCTTTAGCAGCTCCTGCGCTAATAAAACCACCAGTTGATGGTGTAGCTCAATTATCACTTCTTGATAGCTCGGCTGGGTTATTAACAGCTACAACGAATGGATTATTGCCAAGCGCAGCAACGCTGAATCTAGGGAACCCTGTTACGAACACTTTTGTGAATATTCCATTAGTAACAGCATCTGGTGTCGGCTCTGGTGGTATTGTAAATATAAGACTACTTCTCGGGGTTGTTACAGATGTGGCTGTGGTTAGTCCTGGTTCCGGATATCAAATAGGTGACGTTGTATTTGTACTTGCTGCGACTTTAGGGACTGTGAGTAATTTAGTGTTTACGTTACTATCATCAGCATTGGCTCAAGTTTTAATTGATGGTGGATATGGATTTCCGACTGGATTCACACGACAAATAGAAACCAAAGCCTTGACTGGTTGTGGTGTTGACTTGACAGTTTCCATTAATGCATCAACACCAGAGGGTTCTATAACAGATCTTACTATTTGTGATCAAGGGAAGGAATACAAAACAGGTGATGTAATTGAAGTTATCAATCCAAACGAAGGCCAATTAAGTACGAACACTGGTGCATTATTGGCAAGTATTACCTCTCAAGTTACAGGAGCGACCATCAATACATGGCCGGGTATACCTTTCATTACCATCGTTGGTAGCGGTTCTGGTGCTATAGCAACGTTTATTGTTAGTGCGCCAAATCTTGTGTCTGGAATAGTTATTACAAATCCGGGTTCGGGGTACAAAATAGGTGATGAATTAACCATTCAATTCAATTCATTAGGGGGAGGTAGCACCGGTCCAGTCCTAAAACTTAAATTTGGCAGTGTTGATTCCAATGCTAAGATTAGTATAGATATCCTGGCACCTGCTCCATTAGCCGTCACGCAACCAAATGGTTTTATTCAAATGGATCAGGGAGGTTTTCAATTACCTTCAGGAGCCTGGGGAGCCTATTTAGGTGTTGTATCTTTGTCTTACACCGGCGGATCTATTAACGGAACCACTCAGAGTAGGATAGTAGTGGAGACATGCGAACCCCATGGATTAAATTCTGGTGATAAAGTAGATATTAACGGTGTAGACCTATTTCGAAACAGTAATAATTTCGAAGTCATTGGGATCCATGATGTTAATAAATTCGAAATCAATAATCCATATCAGTACGGGGTGTTACCCGTGGGCCCGGCGTTAAATGCTTTTGTAAAACCCTACAGACAAAAGAGTTCTATTGATCAAGCAGGTTTAACCGTCCCCTATCGAAATACTGTATCTAAAACTATTCAGAAGCAAGTATTTCCAACAACAACTTTATTTGCGTGTGCAGGGCCACAAGGACCAACACACACTGGGTGTAATAATCAGAATTATGATTTCAGTAATGTAAATGGAAAAACGGGTGCTAATGGTGTTCCTGCTCAGAGTATTTACAATGATCCTCCACCTATTTTACAACCGGTAAACTTTAGAGGTCCGGTGGCAACATCATTTGGGGTGAGTAAACAGTTGAATGCGTCGGAATTAGCAATGTTACAATTAAATTCTGTTCCATTCCCATTGTAATATGATAATATAAATTTCAACCTATCAATAAATGTATCGAACAATCTTATTATGTGTTATTTTGGGAGCTGGCAAATTGTTCCTAGATCACTACAACAACGTCCAGCGTCATATTAAACAGACAGACGAGCTACTTAGAATCGTAAAAGAAACCAATCAACTTGTGAAAAATAGTAAAACGGATTGAGTCATTAAGTTTTTAACGTAATGACTGTAACAAACAATTAATTATTGAATTAATCCATACTTTTGTAAAATCTCGGTTATATCCGCGATGGCGTTGGCGGGCACGGCGGCGGCCGTGTCGATGGCTGTTCTGGTAAGTCCGGCGGCGGCCAATGTACTTGGTTTTGTACCACCGGCCGTGGACATAGCAATAACATTATTAGTGCTAAAAAATTGCAAATTGGAACTGGGCGTGTTACCGATGAGAATATTATTCACGAAATTTGCACCAGTTGTGTTGTCCGTACCGATGTTAATAAATTGGGTTTTAAGACCGACGGTCGGAGGCACGCCCATATCTGCCCCAATATTAATATTATATTGTCCCGGTAAATCTTGTTGAGTACACTGTAGACAAAGCTGACCAACCGTATTATTACCGGATATACCACCGGTTTCTATAATGACATCTCCTGGAAATTCGGCATTTCCGATTTGAAGGTTTTGGGCGCGCTGTCCAGGAGTAGAAGTTGATATACCATTCGGTTTAATTGTCATCAAACCCCCTGATCCCCCAGTTCCTGTACCAGCAGCTCCAAAGATTAGAGATGTGTCCACACGACTTGCACCAATATTCGCGGCTCCTGTAATATTTTTGCCGTTTGCATCAATGTTAACTTGTAAAGGATTTGTTAAAAACCCTTGTACATCTAGAATTTCACCGTTTAGGATTATTTCACCAACAACTGTTAAATTACCATTGACAGTCAAATTACAGATATCGTCTTCTACGGCTATCTTGCCAGCCTTGGATTCCACATCGAGAACTCGGTTTCCCTGTGGATCCAAAAAATAAGTTCCTACTGTTCTGGGATCGCAATGAAGATTAAGATTAGTTGCTGTCAGATCGCTCTGAATTTGGGGATATGCAGACATGTTTTTGCCTGAATTGAAATTGAATACGCTCATTTTATTTAGTGTGAGATATTTTTACTTATAAATCAAAACTAACATATAAATATGGAGAACTTAGTCAAACGTTTATTTTGTATATTGTTGTTAGCCACCCCAGAACCGGCGCTTGCGGCTACATGCAATTCGGCATCTTGTACAGTTTCTTGTACTGGTCACGATGCATGTAAGAATTATGAATGGAATGGACCGTATCAAATCTCGTGCGGAGCCTCGAATTCAGAAAGAACATGTAAAAATACGGTTCTGAATTGTAATGCTGGAAATACATGTAGTATAAAAACTCAAGGCAGTGGTCATGACGCATACCAGTCCAGTACTGTAAATGCGAAAGAAGCGGATAGCTTTACGCTGACGTGTACTGCGTCTGGTCAACGTGACTGTAAGACTATTACAGTCTGGTGTCCTCAGAAACCCGGATCTACGTGTGATTGTGTTTCATGTCCCAACACTGTCACTTTCAAATGCGTCCAAGGAGTCGGATGCGCGGCCACGTCCAACGCTAATGTAGATTATGTGGAGTCTAGTATAGCAAGTAGTGCCTATTCTATCCCAGATGAGATCTGGAAACCTGTAAAAGATCAAACAGGGAAAAGACCGGATTGTCCGTTCTCAGTTATTCCAGAAGCGAACCAAAATTACAAATGGGGAACATTAGAAAAATGCAAAGAAACTTGCTTCAATGAACCCACAGGTCATTGTAACGCCTTGTCGAGATATGGTGAAGTTAGTAAAAGCGCTACAGAAGCCTATCATTGTCGATTCTATGCGTGTGCTGATCCCTCTAACTTTACGTGGGTCACTCAAGAACAGTGGGGCAATTACGCAAACGAAGCAAATACATATCTTTTACCCATACGTCATTACCAGGAAGAGACGTGTACTAATATAATTAACAAAACTGTTTATAATACAGAAACTGTTTATGTCTATCGAAATATCAGTGATTACTTTTACGATGAAGCTATGATAGCTGATATTTGCGAAGAAGGTATCAGCGATTATTATAGCACATCTACAAATGAAGCTTGGACCCGAAAATCGTGGTACGCCGGTTGCAATCACTTTAAGAACGGAGACGCGACCTCGTTGAGTCAATGTAAAACCAAGTGTAATTGCGCCAGTTCACCAACCTCATTTTCCTCGCATCCTCAATATCGCCAATGTAACAAGAACTCGGCGTCTACTAACTACATAACATGTCGCCAGAACTCATGTAGCGGTGGTAACTGTTGTTCGCGGAGTGCTACTATATGTAAGAACGCTTGTAAAGCATATTACGCTATTCAGTTCTCAGGAGAAATGATCACTTACAAAGACGTAGATGTGATGAGATACCACGACGTCTATACCAACAAGACGCGTTATATTAACGTTACCAGGAAAAGGTACTTAAACATGACCAGGTTTGTGAATAAGACGAGATGGGAGAATAAGACGAGATGGATAGATAAGGTTCGGTGGGAAAATAAAACCAGATGGGCGGATAAAGTTCGTTGGATCAATAATACACGATTTGTGAATAAGACGAGATGGGAAAATAAGACTCGGTTCGTGAACAAGACCCGGTGGACAGATAAAACCAGATGGTCGGATAAGACGAGGTGGGTAAACAAAACACGCTGGAATGATAAGACGAGGATTGTGAATAAAACCCGATGGACAGATAAGACTCGTTGGATTAATAAAACCCGATTCGTGAATAAAACCCGATGGACAAACAAGACCCATTGGGCAAACAAGATACGATTAATAAACAAAACTCGAATAATCACCATCTACAAAAACGTAAGCACTCCGACAGAAAAACCTACCGGTGTTCGTAACGAATCAGACCAAATGTTTAGAGACGAAAGTAGAGATGTTCCAAGTTTTCCAGTATCTGGAAATTCGAGTTGCTGTGATTGCGATGACAATCTAGATATGACTCTATTAAGTTGGCAAATAGCATCGGGGGGTTTGGTAGTTCTTTTTCTACTTTATTGTGGTCTTAGAGAATGTCTCTGTAGCGAAATTATGGAATCGGTTGAATTTTGTGAAAAGATAGCGAATATTTGCATGTGTTGTAAAGAAATTTGCTGCGGCGAAGAAGAGGAGAATAATCAAACAAGAGACGCTGAAATTCCCGGAGAAAGATCTTTTGGCGAAGTTCGACGTGTCTATTATGAACCCAATCCTATATTGGTCCGGGAAAGAGAAACTGAATTACCAAAAAAACGCGTCGAGATATGAATTCTTAATACTAAAAAGTATTAAGATATTAGGATCAATTATTTCTTCTTACAGCCAGTGGGGCATCTTTTCCTGGAGCTCGCTCGTTTTCGAGATCTTTTACGCTGAGCTTTCTTTTTCCTACTCTTTTTCCTACTAACCTTGCGACGTGGTTTCCTGCTAGATTTTCTTTTTGGCTTTGGTTTATAACAAGGTTTGGCTGGTGAGAAGTGTTTCAACTTGAAATATGTTCCGATCATGGCTCTCTCCCCGGGACCATAAATACCAGAATGAAATCCTTGGAAATACGCTTCTTTCATAACATTTTTCCCGTAATTTTCTTTCAAGTATTTCACGCCGTTACGAGGAGCATATACTTTAGTACCACAAAATTTGATTCGTTTCAGCGGGAAAACATCCGCTGCGTATATTTTACTACCAGATAGCTCTCTCCAGAGTGGGTTAGAGTACTGATAATATTCTTTATTTCTCGATACTCTCATACTAAATACGTCAATAAATGGGAAACTCCAAGATTTATCTTTCCCTAAAGGCTTTCCATCTGCGTAACAAATTTTCATTAAATTTCCATATGTCTTTTCGTAATGGATTACCAAATTGTGCTGTTTTAACTCCTTTTTCATCTTTTTTAGTCTACGATAATCATCCATAAGCATTTGAACATCAACATCATCGTCCCATGGAATAATACCACCATGGCGTAACGCACCCATTAACGTTCCACCTTCGACCCAGTACTGTAGGTTGTGTTCTCTGCAAAAATTATCAAAATCATACATAATCTTATACAACTGATGCGCTTTCTTGCGAGGAATTTTTGGGATTACTTGTTTTGTCATTTTATTCTTAAAAGAAATTAACGACAATTAAAATGAATACGTGCTTGTGTTGTCATAGAACTTTCCAATCCAGAGCTATCACTGATATCTTCAATCGGTGGTATTACTATCATAAGTATGCAAATCTTGTGTGCAGCGTTGAGTGTGGTTTAATGCTGATACATCAAGACACACACGCTCAGATCATTCAGCGATGGTATAAAAAGGTTTCTAGAAAATGGAACAAACGTATGTTTGATATTAAAGATGGTGTAGTGATATCTTATAATGATGGTATTTCATATAAGATATAAAAATTATTTCTTTTTCGGCTTCCTACTTTTCTTTCTGGCTTTTTTCCGACGAGCGCTCTGTTGTTTCCGCTTCTTATTCTTGTCTGGTAAAAGAACAGCATGGATATTCGGCAACACACCTCCACCAACTATGTGGTGTTTTCCTAACATCTTACTTAATTCTTCATCATTACGAGATGCCAATTGCAAATGTCTAGGATTAATATTGGATTTCCTATTGTCTCGGGCTGCATTTCCACCTAATTCCAACATTTCCGCTGTCAGGTATTCCATCACACCCGCGAGATATACAGGAGCGCCTTCACCAATTCTGAATCCCCTGGGAGCATGTTTCTGGAGGATTGTCTTGAATCGGGACACTGGAAATTGAAGTCCGGCTCTCCAACTCTTTGATACCTTTTTCCCCTTTCTTGAATAATGTGACGTGTATTTAGTTACGGCTTTGGTTCCTTCGCTGACCGCGTGCTTGGCTAGTTCTCCTGGGAGAGTTAATCGCACAGCCGTTTGAACTTCGCGAGAAGAAATGGTTTTTTTGTGTTCTTTTTTAGCCAAAAAAGCTGCTTCATCTGCTATCTTATCAGCAAAATGTTCTACGAAGTGATTCATTTGTTCTTTAGCGTCTGCGGTAAATCCCATGTCGGGATGTACCTGTTTAAGAACTTTATAGATATGAGATTTGAATGTGTATACTTTACGTTTAGTTCGTTTTCTGCTACTCATTTTTTTATATTATATAATATAAAAGATGCAAATATTTATCAAAACTCTAACGGGTAAAACCATCACCTTAGACGTAGAACCATCTGATACTATTGACAACGTAAAAGCAAAGATCCAGGATAAAGAAGGTATCCCTCCTGACCAACAACGATTGATCTTCGCTGGTAAACAGTTGGAAGACGGTCGTACTTTATCTGATTATAATATTCAAAAAGAAGCAACGCTTCACTTAGTTCTCCGATTACGAGGAGGAAGCGGGAGAAGACGTCATCGTAAAGTGTTACGTGATAACATCCAAGGAGTTACAAAAGGAGCTATTCAACGTCTGGCTCATGTTGCGGGTGTTAAAAGAATTAGCGGATTAGTATACGAAGAAATAAGAGGTGTTCTTAAAGTCTATTTAGAAAATGTTCTAAAGAACGCGATTCTCTATACAGAACATAGTCGTAGAAGAACAGTTTCAGTGGAGGATGTAGAAGCGGCATTAAATAGACACGAGCCATCCGGTGGTGCTATTCGTGGTAAGCCCAAAGCCAAACCATGTCCCAAGCATGGTTACGGATTCTCATTCGGTATGGGGCAAAAACCTCATAGGTTTCTCCCAGGCACTGTCGCGTTAAGAAAAATTAGATTTTATCAAAAACAATCAAGTTGTCTTCATATCGGTATGCTACCTTTTCAGAGACTGATCAGAGAAATCGGCCAAGATTATAAGACCGATTTAAGATTTAGCAAAGAGGCAATGACTCTGCTTCAGTACGCAGCTGAGCATTATCTGGTAAAATTGCTAGAAGACGCTAATCTCAACGCTATTCACGCTAAGAGACAAAAAATAGAGCCAAAAGATATACAGTTGGCTAGAAGAATTCGCGGAGAAAGGCGTTAATATGGTTTTTAGAATTTAATTGAGATTTTCAATTAAATTGAGATTTTTTAATCACTCAAAATTACTCGGCTCCATCATCCCCCGCCAGCACCTCGGATGGGTTGGCTAAATTTGCACCATGACTTGAATGAATTCCGTGATCCAGTAATACAAAAAGAAGAGCAATTCCGATTAATCCTATTGCGATGTAGATACCTATTTTGCTAGAAAATTGTGAGAATTTATATGTTTGATCATTGCATATACCAAACATACCTGAAGTGTCAACGCGACTCCCAGAACCAGAAATACCATTTATAGAGAGACTCAGCAGGCTAGTGGAATTTGTAGAAATAAGATAGCACGCTACACCGTTATCAATGGCCTGCTTAGCAGTACACCATCCCCGGCTGCCATCTTTGCCTGCTACATATACTAAATCTGTCGGCGTGAAGTACACCGGACTCAAGAGATCTAATTGTTCATAGTAAAAAGTTCTCACATATCTAGCTAACCAACCCTGCGCCGCGTTTTTCGGCGTACATTGTCCTGATGGGGGGCACTCCCAAGGGGCTGGTGTATTTAAAATGTCTTTCATATCTGCTTGCTGACGTGTTTCTGCTAAAAGTGCCGAACGCGTAGCTTCATTTACCCCAACAGTATTCCAGTTTGCGGTTGTCACATTCTTATTACTTGTTAAGTTCCTCTTGTATGATGGGGAGTCGGCACCACAATAACACCCGCATCCAACCGCGTTACCTGACTTTCTGACGATCTTTCCTTGGTCATCAGTAGGACAAATATAGCCAAGGGGGGTTTTGCCAGATCCCGCTACGACCTTCTTACTATTAGAATTTTGTGGTCCTGGTGTTATGCTAAGGCAACTGGGCTCACAATACACGGCTTGTGGAAGTTCGGTCCCTTGTTTATTTTGTATTGTAGGAGTATTGATTATACCAGTCAGAGAAAAAGATAAACTGGAGCAATCTCCATAGCAACATGATGGTGGATCATTGCAAGACTTATCCCCTCCTTGTGTGGGGGGTAGGAAAGGTGGTGGGATGTTATATAAATTACCAGCATCATCCGTAGGAACCCACATAGGACTTAAACTACCAATGTTTCCCAAAAACTGGCCAATAGTTGTATCAATTGTCGGGTCGGGCTTGATGTTTTCAGTGTTTGTTTTATAAGTTTCCCATGCCTGATTTAACGAGTGAGCATTCGCGGCATTCAAACCCTGATTGTTAGTGGAGCTATTTTCTTGAGAATTTCTAGATGCAGCCATTCCTGCCAATGAACCAACAAGATCCCCATCCACTATCGCTGCTCCTTTTTTATCCCAGATGGGAAATTTAAATGGTAGAGGTACCCTTGTTCTTATTGTTTTCTGGGTCGGATTAATACAGTTTGGTGTGCCATTGCAACTTTGTCCTGATTTGTTAAAACTGGGTAGAAAACTCATCTCCGACAATGTACACTCATTTGGTGGTGAAAACAGAGGAGGCCATTCCATTAAAAATCCAACAGCACACATCACAGCAATTAGTACAACTATGATAGAACCCACTATCATCTTACCAGAACCACTGGATAAGGGTTTAGTTAACGCATAACCTACAGCAGCAATAATAAGTACGAATATCAAGAGAAAAGCGCTCAATCCAGATACCGTAGCTGTCGCTTTTTGGCTAATTGTTTGTGATATCGAGTTTGCAATATCGGAAATTTGTTGATTCTTAACCACTTGTTCAGAGAAAAAATTAGCATCACTCCCCTGTGATAATAAAAAATTTTTACCGATAAACGTACTCCCTGTACACTGGAAATTTTGGTCTAGATAATTAAATTGATTTGCCACAGTAGTTAACTGATTTACGACACTACTAGTAGCGTCGGCCATTTGTGAGGCATAATTATTAGCTGATGCATATCCCACCCCGAGAAATCCAACTTGAGATTTGGCTTGTTGCATCATTCGCTGAGCTATGTCATTTTGAATATGAGATTGTTGCAGCGCAGTGACTATTTGTTTGGATTTAGCCACCATTGACGAAGCACTTTGGATATTAATGTCTCCCGACATATTTAAGTAACATGAATCGAAATTTATTGCTTGTTGAACTGCGTTTACTTGATTCGCAGACACATTGGTTGAGTTAGACACGTTATTTGAAACTTTTGCTATTGATTTGGCAGTATTACTTGATACAGAAGCTCCCATTTTATATTTTATTTATCAAGATAGAAGTTTTTTTGAAATTATTAGTGAATCTTGTCACTTTAAAGAACTTAAAATTTTTGATAAATAAAATGGAGTTAATGGACACCACTTTAGTTAATTTAAAGGTTATAAGCAAATTAGAACCTTCGGTAAAATTAGAAACAGACGGGGTGCTTTTCACGCAAGTTGAATGGTCACTTTTCCCGGAATCAGTTAGAAGATGGTGGACTGGACAGAACAGGCAAAATACTATCAACAAAATTAAGCAAACATACAAAAATTCGTTTGCACTCATCAGTAGTGACGACAACGCAACTAAATCTCGGGTGTTGGAGGCAATGGCGGAATCTTTATCTGGTCTTAAAAATCTCAAGCAAACTTACGCGGGAGACAATACTATCACGTCGCAAATAGACGTGATGATTGAAGACATAACTTCCAAGCTAAATGTAAATGAAGAGGTATTTTAATATTTGCTTAAAGAAATGTCAGCAGAAGACTCGTCAGCAGAAGATCCAATTTGGCATCCGCAGCAAGAAAAAATCTTGAAAGAATGGTCAGAAATAGGTAGTAGTTATCGTTACCTACACGACAAAGCATTTCAGCAGTATTCTGCTCAGAATTTAAGATTCGCATTACCTGTGATTATTATCAGTACGATTACTGGTACAGCTAATTTCGCACAAGGCACTTTCCCAGAGGCGTGGCAGCCTTATGTACCATTGGGAATCGGTACATTAAATTTAGCTGCCGGATTAATTACTACGATTGCTCAGTTCTTACGTGTAAGTGAATTACTGGAAGGTCACAGAGCTGCTAGTATCTCTTACAGCAAATTTAGCAGAGATATCTCTGTGGAATTGTCATTACCGGTCAAGGAACGTCAAGGTAATGGTCGTGATTTTGTAGTTAAATGTCGTAATGAATTGGACAGGTTGATAGAACAAAGTCCTAATATTCCTCAGAAGATTGTGGGCAGCTTCTCTAAGAGATTCCTGGATGCTGCGTTTGTGAAACCAGATATCTTGGATATCAGAGCAGTGGAAGTGTATGTTCCTAATGAAGAAGAGGAACAAGAGCGGTTGGTGAAGTTTGCAGAAGTAGAAATGCAACGTCGCAATTCGATTATTAAAGAAGCCGAAGATAAAAAGAATGCTATTATAGCCGAATACGCAACTGCTAGGAAAAAGACCAAAGCCAAAAAGAAAAAGGGTATATCCCACATTCAGAATTCGATGGACAAGTTGATTTCCAATTTAGGAAGTTTGGGGCAACCTTTACAATTATCTGATTCTTCGACTTCCCTAGAATCCGACACCATTGATATAGTCGTAGATGATGCGGAAGAAGTTGTAGATGATGCAGCAGGGGGAGTTGTAGATGATGCGGAAGAAGTTGTTGAAGAAGAAAATAATGATACTAATAAAGATGACTAATGAAATAACAAACAAAGACATAGTAGAAGACTTTGAACTATGTGATTCTCCCCAGTGGTTAATGTGGATATTATTGAGTGTTGGTGTTATTGGTTTGATTTTAGTTGCCGTGTACTTATTTGCTGGTAAAAAAGGCAAGAAAAGAACTCGTAAAAAGTAAGATTATCATGCAATTTTATATTCCCATACTGAAATGGAATATAAAATTATGTTATATTAATTAAAATGGCAAAGTCTATTAAAGTAAATCCGAATATTTTGGAGTGTAATGATTTTACCGTCGAGAAACTTAAACAAGTCGTTGTCCCACAAGGATGTTTTTGTTATCCGGGAGCCACATGTAATAAAGTTTTGGGCGGGGTTGAAGACAGAAAGGTTGTTCCTAGTAGTATTAATTGTGATATTGAACTAGACAAATTAGTTCAATTTAGCTTGACAGATAAAAAACTTTATCTCTCTACTAGTAGAATAGCTGTCATAGTAGTGAGATCCCATCGAAAAAAAGATAAGAATGAAAAAATGGATAACAGGGGTTCTACTTATCCCATACATTTTACGCATCTCCAAAAGAATGTTGTAAGAAAGCCTTCAACCAAAGCAAGTAGAAAAGTGTCAAGTAAGAAACGAAGGATATCAACTAAGGCTGTCCCCGTTGGTAATAAGATTGTATCCGGAATACCTCAACTTGATGTTAAATTTATATATAGTTTGTTTGTAAAAGGTTATACACCCCTATTAATTTTTGAAGAGGGCGATACGTGGATGTCTTTCATGGAAAGAGCACAGATAATTAATGCCGCACTACATAAGAAACACGGGGGTAAACTTTGCGGATTACCTATGAACGCGGCATTTGTAAGTAAATACGCGAAAGAGGGAGATAGCGACGACGAAGAAGAAATTTCTGGAGAAATTAAAGATATTGAAACTATCTTAGCGGGAGAGCCAAGGGTACCTAATTATGATGTAGATCCTCTCGGCGAAAAAGGATTGAAGGCAATAGCATCTGCCGAGGAGCAACTTTTAGGTGGTGACCCAGCAAACGCAATGTCGTTGTTGTATCGAGATAGCGAGATTGCCCAGGAATTAGGCCAGCCTGGTTACAAACCCTTTATTCCCGGGACAAACAATGATCTTAGAACTTATGATGAATATAAACAAATTAATGCGGCTTGGAAATCTGGATTCGCCGAAGGATTAGGCGGTGAGGGTCTTTGGGCGGAAGAAAATTTAGTAAACGCTGCTTCGAATTTAACTGGTATTGCACCTGTCTTGTTAGATTCCGGTTTATTTTCGGCTATCGGGCGTCACCCCGATCCATGCGAGACCGGTCTCGTGGGGTTGAGTAGAATTATATCATCCAATGTTGAATACCGGAATCCAGCAAACCCCGACCACGTATTGAAATTTACACTCTTGAATTACACCGGTGGTCATTACAATGGTATTCTGTTCCGATATCGCACTGATAATGATTCCATGGAAGACACTGCAAGCGATGAGGAACTTAGATGGAGAAGTGTAGCCAATGATTTCAAAAGCCTTCCCGATTCAATAAAGCAAACTATATTTATGAACTTTTTCATAATTCCAATGAAAGACAAAAGTAAAATTGAGACGATGGGAACAGTGCACCCAACCTTTAACAAAGAGGATTTCGATGAGGATGACAATTACACCGGTGTGATTATGACCGAATTTGATCCATCTAGTGTTGATGGTATATTAGAAGTTATCAGAGGTTTGGGTATCGATCAAGATGAACTAGAAACAGCTGGGATCACACCACAGGAATGGTTTGATGTAGTAGTAGCCAAAATCGACGGATTACAGAGTAGATTAAAAATAGTATCTAATGCTGTCTCGAGTCAAAAAGAGTTGAATGATGCCCAGGCCGCGTTGAGTAAAATGTCAAAAGTAAAAACTAAAACTGGTAGAATACCACGAGTGGCTCCCAGAAATACGCGTACCCAAGCAACGCGAAAAGCTAAATTGGAATCCGATATAGCCATGTTGGCTCGTAAGTTAGCAGGGCTTCAATTACAAGAAGATGAAGAGCATACCTACCACGGTAAAGGCATTGCTGGTTCTTTAGTAACTGATCTTGGAGCTGACAAGGTTTTCCGTATTTTAGATACTATCCCGGGACATATGAGTATTCGAGGTGTTAATGACAAGGTTTACATTGCTCCTAGATTGGCTTGGATGCATTTATCTGATTTAGTAGAAAGTCGGGGCGAACTTGCTAGAAATAGCAAGTTAGTGGAAGTAGCTCAAAATGAACCAGAAGTATTACAAGATATTAAAGATCTCTTGGAGGAAGTAAATGTTCGAGCATGTCCACTTTCTAGAAATCGATTCAGCAACATCAGAGCCGACGTAGATGACACATTGGTGACGGTCAAATCTTTAGCGACTGAATTTTATGAAAATGTAGTTTTAAATCGTATTGCGGATCAGGAAGGTATCGATGACAGTGATGATTGGTTTAATGAAGCCATGGAATTTTGGTGTAATATGAGTGAATATGAACGAATCAAATATTACATGGAATATATTTTCGAAGCTTCTAGCTATCCCCAAGAGGTGGATTACGAAGGTGAAACCGAAGAAGAAATAGACGATAGAATCTATCAAGATTTCATGAGTTGTAGTGATTTACGCGATGATGTTGGTTGGGTAGGTAGATATCTTAATCAACCAGATTTTTATCGTGTCAAATATTCCCCCGGTGATGGTAATTGCTTTTTTTGGAGTTTGGCACAAGCATTGTATTTCATCCAAGAAAACGAGACTGTAGAAAAAGGTAAGAAAGATGTTTGGGAATCCTTAGCTCAACAATTAAGACATGATACAGCAGAGACGATTACCCGGGAGATGTATGATTCTAAAGTTGACATTTTAAGTATGTATCAAAACATGAGAGCTGTTAGGTCACTCCAAAGAAAACTAGGAGTTCTACGCCCAAAGTTAAGAAAAATAAAGAGGAGCAAAGGCGTAGATCCAATAGCACAACATCGTTTTGACAGTATTGAAAATATACTAGACGGTCTGAATGAAACACGAGCCACCGCGTTTCAACCAATTCTTTTTACTAGATCACTTTTCATAGCCACTGACCCAAGTGATATTATTGGTAGGAAAGCTCCTAAAGGTATGAGAGTTATCAAATATTATGATCAAGGGATTAGAAAAAACATTAGAGCTAGTCATAATGTGTTTGAAAAAGAGAGTAGACTTCTCGCAAGTTTAACACCGACGGAGAAAGCCGGCATCGTCGGTGACGAAGAATTTGGTTGTTTTGGGTTAATGCCCCCAGTATTGGTAGATACATTGGGGGTGGTATTTGAAGAAAGTAGTGATGAAGAGAGTGATGAATTCGAACTTTGTAGTTCCGCTGAGGATGAAGATCAATGCGGGGAACTAGCATCAGCTGGGAGTCCGTGCTACTGGGACTTCGAAGAAGAAACTTGTAGCTCTTACGAATGAATTATAAACAACAAAAATGAATTTTAAGATTTACACTTTCAGATAAAAATGAGTGAAACCCAAAATTTCGATAACACACATGAAAGTGATAATAGCGATTTTGAACATAAACCCCCCCGTAGGAGGTCAACAACCCCTCCTAGGAAGCGGAGGCGGCTCAATAAGACAGAATCAAATGAAACATGTACAGTTGGTCAAACTCTATTTGCCATGACGGCTGTATTGATTGCTCTGAAATTGTATGAATACCTATATTTCATCCATTAAATGTTATTATTTTGATTATATTTACGTTTGTATACATAATCTATTTATCACTGTCGTCGATACTAGCAGCGTACCAGATTGCTCCAGTAAACGCTATCTTATTGATGAAATCTCCTAAGTTATAAACTATATTCATTGTTTTGGTGTTTCCTATCAAATAACCAACTGGATAGATAGCCCAACCAACGGTGACGATCCATCTCATCGCATTGAATGCTATTTTGACTGATTTATCTTTACTTTCTTGTTCGAATTTGGCACCAGTTCCAAAGAAAATTTCATATACTATATAACCCCAAGCAACCATACCAACCCCGAAACCAACAGTCTTTGGTATTCTACCCGTTTCTCCTAAAAATCCAAAGAGTATCATAATCACTGAAGCTCCTAACAAAGTAGCTAAAAGCGACTGAGGCACATCTTGATCAACAGAAAGAACTAGATAAAACTCCATTATTTGTAATGGTACTGTCAAGAACCAATCAATGTAACGATAAGCTACAGGACTTTTCTTTTTCTGAACCCACACACTTCTCATGTAAAGATAATGTAGACTAGCAATACCGGTGACTAAAGCTGATATAGTCATTGGCAACTGCCATTTTTGATTAACACTGCCTCTTTCGATCAACAAAAATGCGGTACTAGCAATCAGAGCTATTGATATAATCCAAAAAGAAATACCCGTGACATCTTTTGCACTTAACTCTTTCATTTATTTTAAAAGCTACTTATTAATAATAAAAAATATGGAGAACCGTCTTAAGGAAATTGAGGAAAGGCAAATAAAAATTGAACAAAAACTAGACATGATTCTTAGGTTGTTGCAACCAATAAGTCATTCTTGCGAGGGCATGGATCAACATATAAACTTTATTGAGGGAGCTTACTCAGTTCTACGTAGTCCAATAGATTTGACTTTGAAAGCATTTCAACCATTGTTTGGTAGTAATGAAGCGTTACCTGAATTACCGCCACAAATAGAAGACAACTAATTTATATCTAAAATTAGATATAAATTACAGGAATATTTAATGAAGCACCCACAAGTGTAACATATAGAATGATTGAACAGCACCTAAAATCAATGTTACGGCGCCTAAGATTGGTCCGGGTTTCTTAAGAAGAGCTAGTACGATTAGATAGATACCGATTAACACGTGTGTTAAGTGAAGCAACCACCCTGGAACGTCATAAGCATAGTTATCTTTCGGAAATTTGATCCATAACCAACTCTGATATAAGATTACTACGGCTCCGAGAGTGATAAGAATTATCTTAGCGTAGTGTGGTATCTTTTTACCCTGCGTAAGTGTATAACCCAAATACGCAAGATAAATACCTACAACAATATGAACGAGGTATACCAATATCTTAGGAACGTTATAGTGATATGTTTTTTGATTCATCATGTTTACCATTTTGTCAACTATTTATTTATGTATAATAAATGAAAATAACAGCGTATTTCTTTGATAAGTACACGGGGGAGTCAATATGGATAGCAGCTGTGTTATGGCCGCTGTTTTTTATTCCTTTTTACATGTTTTACCATCAGAAAGATAATGTGAATAAGAATATAGTCTTTCCAATAATTGCGGCATTAATAATGGCAAGTTTTACCTGTTTAGTATTTGCCGATAGTTTGATACAATATTTGACATTTTTCCTTGGTGTTGGTCTGCTAGTCTTTGGTAGCATGGCTATGATGAACGAAGATAAAGATAGTCTCATCAATTGGGTCATAGGAACATTCACAACAGTTTTAGCAGCCTTAATCTTGTATTTAATGAGAGTTCACGTCTATAAACGTAAGAGTATACCAACGAGTCCTGGTAAAGTAAACACCTTGTTAACGGTTGGGCCTATTGTTTGGGTTGGTGTACAAATAGCACTTTACGCCTATGTCGCATATGCGATGCTCAAAGACTGAATATGATTTTATTACGTTAAGAATTGTAATAAAATTAGAAATGTCACTAGAACTCGGAAATATTGTTAGAATTTTTCACTTCGACGATGGTAATCAAGACCTACTCGAAAATAACCATCCCAATCTATGGAAGATCATAGAATTTCGTTTTAATAAGAGTAAAAGTATTATAACTCCGGTGGAGTGGATTAAGAATCGTCCTTTCGCTTCACAGATTGATATGAAATCTCGATCTATCTCTTCCTGGAAGCTACAAAAAGTGGATGGGAAATTACCAGAATAAGCTATAACTTTAAAATTTAGTTGGCTGTAGTGAATACTACATTGTCTGTCCCATTATCACAAGATATTTGTTTTTGCCACAAAGATGTCCCATCCTTCAGAGAATCCATTGAACAATGTTTGTGGAACCTGTCCCGCTGGGCGTCGGCCTCCACAAGACTACCACATTTATGTACTATCTTAGCACTTGAATCGATCTGGTTGCAATGCACTGGGTCGGGAAGGTCGTTACACGTCATAGGCTCCGCGACCGTTGAATAACCATTCTTGAATTCATGTTTCATATCCCCACAATCTGATACTGGTGGCATATTTTTATAACCATCTTTATTTTCTCCAAGTAATTGACTAACGCCAATTAATACAAAGCCGACGAAAAATAACATGTTAGTGATAGTGAAAGTCATTTTTCTTCCTTTAGGTCCTAATTTTTTATGGGTTCCCCTGGGTGCTTCTTCGAAAGAGACATCGTAACGAGCACTTAACCAAGTTAAAACGGATGTAAATATCAAAGCTAAACCACTAATTGTTAAAATAGTACTTGTTTTCATGTTTTTATTATATGAATAGTATTTTTTTTTGAAACGTTAGACTTTTCAGTATAACGTTTATGATAGTTTTTTACAGGCGATCATTTGCAACACGACATGGACCATAACCCCTTACGTCATTTGCAATTTTTGATAATTGTGTTAATTGTTTATCACTTCTGTAAGGCAAGTAACCTGTTTCAGCCAATTTAAATTTATCGGCTGGGGGACAAGCATGTGTTTGGTTATCTGTTGTATACCAAATGCTGTTTGATGTGTTATCTACGTCCCCGATTGAATTTTCCCATGTTGAATAACCTATAGGCATTCCCGAATTAATTGCTTTTCGAAAATTATTGTATACACTAATTATAGGTTTCTTATATTCCCCCGCGAAAGAATTACAAGGACCAGTAGTTCCTTGATACCATACCGGATTCTCACTACCATGCACCGCTCCTTGTGTGGTTACACTTTGTGAATCGGCGAAGAAATTCATAGCATTACACCAATTTTGTACAGTTGGATGGGATTTCTTGGTGGGATTGAACTGACACAAGTCGGATTTAGCACAATTAGTTACGTTGCTACACATTTCTTGAGATGAATCGGTGGGGGGTAACATCTTCGCAAAATTATTTATTATCGTTTTATTCACCTTTTCCGGCGGTGTCGGAGTTGGTGTCGGAGTTGGTGTCGGAGTTGGTGTCGGAGTTGGTGTCGGAGTTGGTGTCGGAGTTGGTGTCGGAGTTGGTGTCGGAGTTGGTGTCGGAGTTGGTGTCGGAGTTGGTGTCGGAGTTGTAGGCATTAATTGACTTACAGAGATCAGGACAAACCCGAGAAAAAATAACATATTAGAAGGTTTCCGCATGGGACAAAAAATGAAGTCCGTGAAAGTCATTTTTCTCCCTTTGAGTCCTAATTTTTTATGGGTTCCCCTGGGTGCATCTTCGAAAGAGACATTGTAACGAGCACTTAACCACGTTAAAACGGATATAAATATCAAGGATAAACCACCAATTGTTAAAATAGTACTTGTTTTCATTTATTATAAAGAATAGTTTATTTGAAACGTTAGACTTTTCAGTATAACGTTTAGTTATAGTTTACTCCTATACCTCACCAAGTCTTTTTTTTTAATCCCCAACACAAATAACTGTTTTTCTGACAATCCTCTGATGAATTTTTCTAACCATCCATAATACAGTTTTTGCGTGAAAGAATTCCAATTAGATATCGGCGCGTCTTCTAATGCCCACAGAAAGTTATGCGCGTATCTTATCTTGTTTTTATTAACAGGAGTACCTCTGTGCCAAAGATCTAAGCGATAAACTAACAGATCTCCTGGCTTAAACCATGGCCGAACTTCGGTTTCATAACATTTCTTTCTTAACTCCCAACCTTCTGGATCGTATAGTCTCATTAATTCCTCAGCATCTTCCCGATTATTTGCGAATGGGATGTTTCCTTGACCAGGCATCATTGCTTGCGAATTTTTGTACAAATCAGGACGATAGGGTACAACAGAAGTACCACCACCTGTCTTAGTAGTATCACTATAATATAAGATCATAGCTACTGCATTTGGCTTATGCCATGGGGGAGGATAACCCCACATATTGTTTCCATAATCCATATGCATTCGTTGATCTTCGTTATCTCCTCTATCCCCATATTTAGCCCATGCGACGGATTGACGTAATTTTACACGACCTTGAAGCAAATTGGATGCTACATCAATTAACTTTTCATTCACTGAGATATGATTAAATGCTTCGTAATTACAAGGAAAGGTGGTCTTTCCATCATTACCAAAATCATGTATTTTCTCATCTCGTCTACTCGGTGGGTAGATGTTGCTCATCGCGTGGATTTGCGGAGCTACGTTTAAGAAATTTCTAATAATCATGTATCCTTGTTCTCGCCACATTTATTACTTACGACCTTTCTTTTTTTTCTTAGCCAAATAAATTATCCCGACTGCAATTCCTAATACGAGTACTATACCCCCGACCGAGATTCCAACTACAGCGGGAGTAGACAATCCCTGAGAATCGGTTGATAGTCCTGGAGATGGTGAGTGGCTAGGTTTTGTGTGATGTGATTTTTTCCGAGCGCATTTAGATTTAACACAATTTCTTGAAAAACAATCATTATCATTAGCACAATTACTTCCAAATTCACCGGAGGGTCCGGGTGCTGGTCCTGGTCCGGGTGCTGGTGCTGGTCCTGGTGCTGGTCCTGGTCCTGGTGCTGGTCCTGGTGCTGGATCTGGATCTTCACAGTATTTCTTACACTGCGCACCAGCACCAGCACCGCCTGACCAACACTTATTATTATTTTGGCTACATGATTTAAATTTTGTGCCATCACTACCGGTGCAACCATCCCCGACGTTCCCTATCTTTTCACATAACGTGTCGATGCCCGGTCTGCATATATAACAGTTTCCCTTGTCCGGCGCTGGCGTTGAATGCGGCGTTGGTCCCGGTGCTGGTCCCGGTGCTGGTCCCGGTGCTGGTGACTCGCATTTTTTACGCTTACATATCAAGTTGCCATCGCATTTTTTTTTACCCTTTTTACATTTACCTCCTAACTGACCCGGACGTGGCCCCGATGGTGGCGATGGTGGCGATGGTATTGGCGCCGGACTTGCTATGATCCCGTTAGCTACTAATGCATTATAACATGGGTAAACCTTACCGGACTTGCAGATCCCATACTCAATGCATTGCTTGGGCGCTTGTGGCCAACTGTTGCCGGCACCCGCCATATCGCCCACAGCTATACCACAAGCAGCATAATTCCCACCTGTGAAATAAGGATTATAATCTTTTTGTTTTATTTCAACGGCGCAGCTGCCGGGATAAAAGATCTTTCCGCCTTCTTCATTGGGGTTGCAGCCTCGGCCTCCAGGATTGCCGTTAACATCCTTGCCACTAAACTTGCATCTCCAGCTGTCCTGTTCCGTTTTTGGTTGTGATGCACTTATTAGACGACCATAGTTCAGCGCTGTGATTGTTGGTGTGTTTCCATTGTACCAAAGACAACCCCCGGGGGTTGCACATTTAGCGTAAGCATTGCATACCGCTATCGCAGTCTGATTCCCGCTCGGTTGCGGTGGTGGTCCAGATCCTCCTGGACACTTACCACCACTGGCGCTAATACAGGCACGGTAGTCTGGACCTGTACAATCACTATCAGTGTTGCACTGTCTTTCATTGGAACTCCCTTGTGCTAGGTCATAACAGAGACAATCCGACGATGAATTATCATCTCTCATAACATATTTAGAATTAAGATTTCTAGTTGTTTTCATTTTATTATAATAAATGAAAAGTTCTAGAAAAAGATGCCCAACTGGGTGTGTCAAGAAAAGACAGTCTTCTAAGAAAACAACTAAAAAGTCTTCCAGGAAAAGAAAAAAGTCATCTCGGAAAAAAAGACCGCGAGTATACAAAATGACACAAGTGGAATTAACCAATCTAAAAAAGGGGCAGCGCCGTCTCACTAAAATCTTTAAATTCTTCGATAAGGTTTGTCGAGAGAATGGGATTAAGTATTGGTTGAACGGTGGGACGTTGATTGGAGCTGTTAGACATAAAGGTTGGATTCCACACGACGCGGATATCGATGTATCCATGACGAATCGTGATTTCAAAAAACTACAAAAAGTTATGTATAAAACTAAACTCCCGAACGGGATGTGGTTTCAAGACGAAAAAACAGATCCCTATTACGAGGAGGCCCGAAATCCAGATATATGGGCTAAATTGAGAGATCTAAACTTAGCTTACGTAGACGAGAAGGATCATAGTATTCACAACGGTATACAATTAGATATCTTTGTGTTTACTAAAAAGGGGAAAAAGTTAATTGTCGAACATGAATATCAAGCTCCCGATATTTTTAATTACAAGTATAGTGATATATTTCCACTAAAGGAAATAAAATTTCAAGGATTTCCCGTGTATGTTCAGAAAAATTATAAATCTTTTTTGAAAAAGATATATGGCGCTGAGGTACCACCAGAGTTACCATTAAAAAAATGCTATCCACACGAAGGCCGGATTGGGAAGACCCAGAAATGGCAGAAAGAGAAGTATGATTGGTTGTACAGTAAACGACACAGATTCTCGATGAACGGTGGTAGCTATGCCGCCCCAATGTTTTTCACTCCTACTTTTGGGGGAGAACCATCTACTTTTGGTGGAGCACCATCTACTTTTGGTGGAGCACCACCTACTTTCACTTCACCATCTACTTTTGGTGGAGCACCACCTACTTTCACTTCACCACCTACTTTCACTTCACCACCTACTTTTGATGGTTTTGGTGAAGAATCGAGTCAAAAAGAACTTGAAAATAAGAAAAAAGTAAATATCTTAAGAAAAATATTACGCATAGCAGTAAGAGAAGTAAATAAAAACAAACGACGATCATTCAAAAAATTCAGGTTAAAATTTTTAAAAGACCTTCCACCGGATTCCGTTCTAGGAACTTCTGATTGTTTTGGGTATAAACCAGATCCGTCGCGTAAAATGTTAATTGGAACCATCATAATTAAAGATACATCGAACGGTAAAATCGCTAGTTTACTTATTTTAAGTTATGATATTGATTATGATTTGATAGATTTTTCTTTCATGTGTACAGCTACACGTTACAGAAGACTAAAACTGTCTACTTTAACTACGATTCCTCCTATGATCGTGGCATTAGCTAATCCAGATTTAGTAAATGGTGTAGTTGCGTCTACTATAACGAGAATGAACGAAGAAACAATTCAACGAGAACAGGGTCAATTCATAGCACCTTCTAAAAGGTTATTCATCAATAAATTGAACTTTTCTTATTTACAATTAGATGGTCTTCTAGCACCTAATATGGTATTAAAAGATCCAAATAGGTTAATAGCAAAATGTAGTTGCCCAGAATTTCTCAGAAAGAATAGAGCAAATTACCGACATTTTTTGGGTAAATACAAAAGTGAAGGTAAGAATTTTACCATTGATATAATATACAGAAACTACAATGTGTTCTTGTTTACCAGTGGTTCTGAGCCATTGGAAATATCAGATTTACCTCTGTTTCAACGAACTTTAGCCGCATACATAGCCTAATTTTACACAATATGTATAAAATTAAAATTTATCTTTGTGATACGATAGAAATATCATACTAATACCAAAAGTAGTACCCTGTAAAATATACACTGGTAAGTCCAAATCAATGACCAACATACACAGTATTGACATCTGAAATATTGCCCATAGAATGTATGGAAACAGGTATAAGCTCAAAACTTTAGCAGTAATAGGGATTAAGATAACATTACCGGTCGTCACTATGAATGAAGTAAAAAATAACTGATTGTATTTGCGTTGATGAATACCTGAATGTGCCCACGTAAGTAAAATTATTAACACGATGACATTACATGATAATAACAAAAACCAAGCCGCTAGTTCATAATTTTCTTTGAAATCAGCTACGTCATCTACATCGTCTGAAAGAAAATCAGAAAAATTATCAATGTTATCATCTACTTCATAATTAAACGGTGCTAAACATTGTTGGCATCTGTTTCTATTAGAATGCTCGGCATGATGTCGAAGTCTCCATTCATCTAAACAAGTTTTATGTACGTATTGTAAAGACCCACGACAATTACAAGGACTGACGAAATCAAAGGGATAATCTTCAAGACAAATCCGACAGGTGTGTCGTTGAACATTTTCACCTCTCATTTCTATTTCAGTCGTCGTAATTTCTTCTAAAAATTCTCCCTCTTCGTCAGAGGTGATTATTTTAGAACTGTCTGAATCGCTAGACTCGCTCTCTCCTGACATTTATTTATGAGAACTAGGTCTTTAGGTTATACCAAAGAGACTATTTGTTAAAATTTAACAGTTCTGGTAAATACATTTATCCACAACAATATTAATATCACTAAAAAGATTAGTAATATAATATTAATTGCGACGATTCCAGGAGGCATTTTAACGTCACACGGAGCACATTCATTTGGTGTATTTTTGTATTTTTTACCAGTTTTAACACAATTATTGAAATTTATACTCGACGGACATAAGCAATTCTTTTCGCCGGAAAAATCTTGCTCCGTCATTTCAAATATGCAGTTTGTTATCCCAGCAAACCAGAAAGGGTTACTTAAAATGTATCCCCGAAGAAATGTCACAGCAAATATGATATACATTAATACATATCCAACGGTCGAGATTATAGCAATTGTTAATTCTTTACGCATTTGTTAAAATGAATATATTACGAATAAATGAAATAACAAATGAACGGTTGGATTTATCTACTACAAGAGCGAGCACATTTGAATACGAATATTTACAAAATGGGAAGAACTGGCAACATCTCTGAACGCCTCAAATCGCGAGATTACCGGTTCTGCAAAATCATATCTATTTGTTACTGTCCCGGTGTGATTGACATCGACAACCATACTCCGTCTTACAAACACGCAGAGGACGTAATTAAGAAAGAATTTAAATCACAATTTGGAAATCCAGTAGAGGGTTCTGAAACTTTTTGTGGAAATGTGAATAAGATGATAGAAATTATTGAAACCGAATGTAAAAAGCGTCGGGATTTATGGAATAAGTATAGAGATTTTTTTGATAAGTTTTTTAATCCGGCGGTACAGTTGCAGAGTCCACCACCTGGAAACCCACCACCAGTAGCACAAACCTCTAATAAAATTGCAGACAATAATACGACTAGCACTACAGACCCGTGGGATATCATTCACCCGGATGAAAGAGAATCTTCTTTTATCAAAAACATGTCAACTAATTGGACGCAATATGGATTTGATCGCGCCAATACTAGGATAAATAAACAGCTTGAGACCTATCTTCGAAAACATCACGGGTTTACATGTGACGCTCATTGTTCTGACTTCATGGAGATTGTTGATAGAATGCAATTCAGAACTCGCAATTTTCCGGTGCAATTGGCTAAATATCACTTGTCGAATTTGGGAAAGCTACCAGATTGGGTCGTAGCGCCCGGGCAAAGCGGTAGTTCATCTCCTACATCTCGTAACAAAAAAAGATGTAATTTGGAATCTCTTGGCATTACACCAGATACAATTCTGACATTCAAAAAAGACGCAAATATTACATGTCGAGTCTTGGAGGGCAATAAGATTGAATTTAGAGGAGAAGAGATGTCATTGTCTAAGGCAGCACTTACTATTGTCAATGAAATGGGGTATGCATGGACTACCATAGCTGGTCCTCAATTCTGGATGTATAATTCTAAGACTTTGAATGAACTCTCGAATAATTAAATAAATTTGTAAATCCACTAATAAAATGAAAACAACTAGAAATCTTAATTCTAAATATGTTGTGAGAGACAGTCCTACTTACACTCTCTCCCCTCCTGTTTGTACAAACGGGGGTGTACAAACAGGACCGTGTACGGGGGTAATTGGTGGGGATCAAGGTAATGGTCCACCAGGTAAGTATGGAGCAACCGATGATATAATGGCGCGGTTAAGACAGACAGATACTGCCAGTGGAACCACATGTTCCGCTGGTAATAATTTAGGATGGTACACTAAGAGTGGTGGCTGCGGAGGAACGGAACCAACAAATAATTCAAAAAAAATGCGCCCGAGACCTTTAACCGTGGGTAATTCAAATAATTCCACCGGTGATTCCGTGATCAAAACCAACGGGGATTGGAAAACATTCCCGTTACAGGCACTCCATAAAGTGTGGGGTGATGGGGGTACTGCCAAATACAATCACGGT
>Ga0315315_10000485_pt1 | contig 33409 bp, 24 predicted proteins | sample M140m3416metaG_FD_203699 | JGI IMG/M metagenome (GOLD analysis project Ga0315315, IMG submission 203699) | Ammonia-oxidizing marine archaeal communities from Monterey Bay, California, United States - M1 40m 3416 | ecosystem: Environmental > Aquatic > Marine > Intertidal zone | place: USA... | reverse complement strand
TCGGAAAACCATGGAAAACACAGGAACGTATTCATCAAATTTTAAATGAGCAATATTCTAATCAACCAGACGGCCTTTCGGGCAATGAAGATTGTGGTCAGATGTCAGCATGGTATGTTCTGAGTGGTATGGGGTTTTATTCTGTTACACCTGGGTTGAAATACTATTCAATAGGAAAGCCACATTTTTCAAAAGCTACCATCAATTTGGAAAACGGGAATAAATTTGAAATTATCGCCAATCACTTGAGTGACAAAAATAGTTATATACAAAGTGCAACTTTAAATGGGGACCCTTTTAATCAATCTTTTCTTTTCCATGATGCGATAATGCAGGGTGGTGAAATAGTTTTTGAAATGGGAAATAAGCCGAATAGAAATTGGGGAGTTGAGAACTTGCCAATTGCAGAAATCGAGAGTGCGTTTTCAATTACTCCGGTTCCTTTCATTTCGGCATCGTCTCAAACATTTACGGATTCAATTAAAATTGAAATTAAATCAATTGAAGGTGAAAATCCAATATACTTCTGTGTTGATAGTTCTGGTTTTGAAAAGTATGAAGTTCCATTTTATATCAAAGAAAGTGCAACTGTTCAGGCCTATGCTATAAAATCAAATAGCAAAAGCTTTGCAGTAAATGCATCATTTAAAAAGATTAAAGGAGGCAGAAGTATTAAGTTAAACAGTGAATATAGCAATCAGTATTCGGCAAGTGGAGATAACGCATTAATAGATTTTCTGAAGGGATCTGCTAATTTTAGAACGGGTTATTGGCAAGGTTACTATGCCACAGATTTTTCTGCGATCATTGATCTAGGGAAGGTAGAGCCTTTGAAAAAAATATCTATAGGCGCATTACAAGATATTAAGTCTTGGATCTGGTTTCCTAAAAGGATAAAGATTTCGATTTCGGAAAATAATGAAACCTTTAAAGAATTGGCAATTATAAAAAATGATTTCGCGGATAATGAATATGGGGCATTCACTAAAGAGTTTGCTACAATAATGCCTGAAATGGTCCATGCACGATATGTAAAGATTGAGGCTATTAGCTACGGAGTTTGTCCGGGCTGGCATCCTGGAAGTGGTAATGATACTTGGATGTTTTTAGACGAAATTGAACTAGAGTAATTTTTTGAGTCTTTTGTATAAATAATACTAAAGGCAATTTGCACAAGCGTGAATACCATAACCATCAGCACTATGCTGACCTTTCTTTCTGCAATAATATTTGTTTTTTCCTGACTCATTAATCTTTAATTTTGACTCGCAAACGTACATTTTTAAGGAATACTAACCTACAAAGAGTTACACTTTATTGCTTAATTTATTTACTAAACGCATAAATTTGACTATAAACTAACTATTTTCTTGGATGAAATTATTCTAAGGTCCTATGAATAAAGAATTAAGGGTACGTAGAATATTCATATTTTACAAAATTATATGCTTGTTTTTTTTTGCCATAATAATCAATAACACTCCAGCTTGGTCCAGGCCAGCAATCGTTTAGTTGCCAGAATAAAGAGCCCATGCAGTGGGGTTGTTTTTTAATATGTGCTTGAATTGCAATTTGCATTGCTTTAGCTTGTGTTTTCTGACTCAGTAGGACGAACTCCTCAAAGTTATCCGGTTCTTTGAAGTTTCTTTTGATGTGTTCTAATATTAGTCCGTTTCCAATATAACTTTTTTGTCTATTTTGCATAACAGTTGAGGTTAATGATAAACTGCTTTCACTCATGACTTTTTTCAAAGTACTAAGTTCAGGAAACGATTGAAATCCATATTCTACCATGAATCTACCGACGTTAGAAGTGAAATTTGTAAAGGATTCTTTGCCATGCCAGACGCCCCAATAATGCATGGAACTGTGGTTGAAATTCTCTTTAGTTCCCCAGTTACTCAAAGGTGAGGTAGAAGTGTAATTCGTAGATGTATGTTTCTCAACTAAATTCGGAATCATTTCTTCAAAAATAGATGTATAATTATCCCATATTTCTGTAGAATCTTGAGTTGAATAACCATATTGTTTTTGCCATCCCCAATTGTTCCACGCAACTTCTATTTCATTATTTCCGCACCACAGTGCAATGCATGGATGAATCCTTAACCTTTTTATATTTTGAATGACTTCTTGCTTAATATTCTCCTTAAAAGCAGAGTCAGAAGGGTAGAGGCTTCCTGCAAACATAAAGTCTTGCCATACCAATATTCCATTTTTATCACAAAGAGAATAAAATAGGTTTTCCTCATAAATACCTCCCCCCCAAACTCGAAGCATATTCATATTTGCTTCTTTAACTTGGTCAATTAAATTGAAATATCGCTCTCCAGTCACACGGGGTAAAAACATATCCTGGGGAATATAATTTGCCCCTTTCATAAATACAGGTTTTCCATTTAACTTGAAATAAAATGAAGTCCCAATGCTATCTTTCTCATTAATCAATTCAATTGTTCTTACTCCATATTTATATCCAATCGAAGAAGTGTGCTTTTTGTTGTAAAAGAGATCTACTTCATGCTTGTAAAGAAATGCCTCTCCCATACCATTGCACCACCATAAATTTGGGTTTTTAATAGTGAAGTTATACGCAATATTATTCGTTCCTTTTTTTAGCGTGTAAATTTCTTTAATGGTATCAAAAAATACTTCGTATTCTCCAGGTTTATTTGCATAGATTTCCAATGATGTTTGCATGTTTGCAATATTGCTGTCAATGGACATCGTGGTAGTCTGGCAACTGGATATTTTTGCATTGTTCCAACCTTTTAATTTTACAGGTCTCCAAATTCCACTTGTTACAAAACGAGGTCCCCAGTCCCATCCGAAGTGATATGCAGCTTTTCGAGTAAAGGAACTCACTTTGGTTTTAATGTCTTGTGTTTCATTTCCAGACGGAAGTTTGTAAGGGTAATTTTCAACCGATTTCTTATTATATGACACCGGAGATGTAAATATTACTCTGATTTCATTACGTCCTGCTATTAACTTTTCTTTTATGTCAATTGTCCAAGATCGAAACATGTTATCTGCAATTAATATTGTATCACCATTTAAGAGCACAGTTGCATAGGTGTCAAGTCCCTCAAATACCAGTTCAATATTATCGGTATTATAAACGACTGGGTCAAACAGAATATGGTTCACGTAAATCCAATTTTTTTCCTCAATCCAGCGTTGTTTTAGTTCGTTGTTCTCCCAATAAGGATCATCAATCATTTTGTTGTTCAATAAGTCCAAATGGACTACCCCAGGAACGATAGCTTTTTTCCATTCACTTTTTCCTTCTTGCCTAAATTTCCAATTGGAGTTTAGCTCATATTCAAAAGATTGACCGTAGCCATTATTTATGTAGCCATAAATAACAACAAATGCTATTTTTATTAGAGGCTTCATTTGTGTCTTAATACTGAAATAACAGCTTGTGTCTTTACAGGGTCTGGAATTGTTTTATTTCCCATTCCTAATTGTTCTTTTTCCAGGTTGCTTTTATGAGATGTAAAGTGTAGTGCATCTACCCCTAATTCAGAAAGCTCTTTCGCATTCGAAGCGTTAACTCCACTTCCAGCCATAATTTCAATCTGATCATTACTTTGAAGAACCAAACGTCGAATAGTTTTTTTTCCTTCTATGGCAGTTGCTTCCTGACCTGACGTAAGTAACCTATCGAAACCTATTTCAATTAAAGTGTCTAATGTTGATTCAGGATTTGAGCAAAAATCAAATGCTCGATGAAATGTAACTTCAAGGCCGAGACTTTTGGCATGTAAAAACAACTGTTTGTTTTGTTTTAAATTTATTTCGTTTGCAGGAGTTAAACACCCAAAAACAACACCGTGACCACCTGCTATACTCACGTTCGAAATGTCCTTCATCATTGTCTCAATGTCTTTGTCAGAATATATAAAGCAACCCTCTAAATGACGAATCATTGCGTGTATTTCAACTCCTCCAACTTTAGCGCACTCTTCAATTAAACCAATACTAGGGGTAAGGCCCCCAACAGTGAGGGCACTGCATAGCTCAATTCGTTTTACAGCAAATTGTTTTGCCAATTTATATGACTCTAATGAGTCGCCGCAGATTTCTAATATCATTTTACAATTATTTCATCTATAAATATCCAAGCGTCCGATCCAGCAGCTTCGTGCCACTCTGGAACTTTGCCTACATTTTTCACTTTTACTTTTAGGTACCTAAAACTTTTTTCTTCTTTATTGTTGATTACGAGAGTATGAATAAATTTTCCTCTTTGCTCTAAATTGACATTGCTCTTTACGGATCCCCAATTTGTCCAAGCGTTTCCATCATCAGAAATTTCAGCGTTCATTTCTTTAGGAATGAATATCCATGAATTGCTGTATTGATAAAAGTTTGCAGTGATAGAAGATATTCCAGCTTCCAATTTTTGAAAGTCAATTATACATTCTAAGTCATTTCCCCAGAAACCTTGCCAAGCTCCGTCCCTAAAGTCTAATGTTCCTAATTTAGAATCAACCAACCCTTTGTTACCTCCCGCTTGGTACCATTCGCTGTATTCAGTTAAGTAATTTACATTCCTGTTAACTGAAGCATGGTTAGAAAATGGGATCTCAATTAAATCTCCATAGATTTTGTTGTTCTTATAGGGTTGAACTTTTAGAATACCCGATTTTAGAATTTGGAATGCTTTTGTATAGTCAACAAAATTAGTATCACAAGTCGCGCATTCCGATTTGTATTTTAATTGGATAGTCGAATCATATGGATATAATGTAATAAATGGACCTGTTTGCGATGGTAAAAGAGAAAATGTCATTGGTACAGATTCCTCGCCATAGTCTACATTATATTTATCTAGAATGGTATAGTGCTTTTGCACCCGTTTGTTGAATTCATTGTAGTTTTTTTGTTTAATGTCGGATGCTGACCAAAGAACTTCGCTCATTGCAAGAATTCTTGGAAAGACTTTACTATCTAGGTTAATTTCATCAGGCACATGTTCTGTCCACATATTACATTCCCCACCAATAATTAATCCTTCCTCTTCATTAGTTAAACCTGTCGGAATTGGATTGAAAGAGTAGACTTTTTCCAAATCAATTGCTTTTAGGTCATAGTCAAAATAGGCATGAGAAGTCGGAGACATAATTGCTTGGTTTCCATTTTTTACAGCTTCTTTTCCCCCTTCCATTCCTCTCCATGATTGCACGATTGCACCATGTGCTAATCCTCCTTCAAGTATTTCGTCCCAACCAATAATTTGTTTTCCTTTTGAGTTTAGAAATTTTTGTATTCGTTTAATAAAATAGCTTTGTAATTCATGTTCATCTTTTAGGTTGTTGTCCAAAATTCTTTGCTGACATTTCTCACATTTCTCCCATCTAACTTTTGGCGCTTCGTCACCACCAATATGAATATATTTGGATGGGAATAATTCAGTTACTTCGGTTAGTACATCTTCTAAAAAGATAAATACGCTGTCCTTTCCAGCGCAATAAATCTCCTTAAATACACCCCAGTCATTAGCAACATCAACTTGGTTTCCTGTACATGACAAATAGGGATATGCAGCAATAGCAGCCTGAGAATGACCAGGCAACTCTATTTCTGGAATAATTTCAATGTGTTTTCTGGTAGCGTAAGCTACAATCTCTTTAATGTCTTCTTTTGTGTAGTAACCACCATAATTACTTCCGTTTATCTCTGTTCGAAAAGCACCAACTTCAGTCAGTTTAGGGTATTTGTCAATTGCTAGTCTCCAACCTTGATCTTCGGTTAAGTGCCAGTGTAAAACATTCATTTTGTATAGTGCCAGTAGGTCTATGTATTTTAGAATAATTTCTTTTGAAAAGAAATGACGAGAACAGTCAAGGAGAAGTCCTCTGTGGACAAATTTAGGAGTATCTGTTATTTTTACACTTGGAATAAAGTATGTGGTATCACTTTGGTTAAGTAAAGCTAATTGTTTGAATGTGGCCAAACCTCTTGCAATTCCTGAAGTGTGCATTGATTCAATGGTAATAATATTGCTGTCTACGCTAATTTCATATGCTTCCTTTTTCAAAAACCTATCCGATACAATAGATAGAAAAATAGCAGGATTATTTGATAATTTTGAATTTTGTTCAAGTTCAAAACCTAGTTTTTTTTTTGCAAAGTCTTGTAAATCTTCGACTTGATTACTTAATTCTGGTAAAATAGAAAGACGGTCGTCCACAACAACAACGACAGAACTATTGAGCAAGAAAAAGCCAGAATCAATAGAAAAATTTTCTGGTTTTGGAATAATATCACAGTTGGCGACAAAAGGTTTTATAACTATTTGTTCCTCGCTTTTGGTTTTTATGTCCGAGCAACAATTAAAACAAAGAATAAGTAGAAAAATCAATACTATTTTACCATTCCAAATCATATTGCGCTTCAACCATTTTATCATTAGCACTATCTTTTAAAGCATAGTTAAAACCTGCGTAAACACTATAGCTACCTACTTCACCATTTTTATTCATTGCGATGAACCCAACTTGAAGCCCGGTAATATCTTTATGCTTTTTTTGTATTCTTTCTACAGCAAGTTTACATGCTTCTTCAGGAGAATGCCCATTTCGCATAAGTTCGACAACGGTATGACTTCCGGCAATTCTGATAACGGCTTCACCCATTCCTGTTGCGCATGCTGCTCCAATTTCATTATCCACAAATAATCCAGCACCAATAATAGGCGAATCACCAACTCTTCCCGGAAGTTTGTAGGCCCATCCACTTGTTGTGCATGCCCCTGATAAGTTCCCATCTTTGTCCATGGCTAATAATCCAATTGTATCATGATTTTCAGAGTTTATTTCTGGTTTCTTCAAGTCTTCTCTTTCTTTCCATTTTAACCAAGTTTCCTTTGCTTCTGGAGTTAATAATTCCTTTTTTTCAAAGCCTTTCTCAATGGCAAATTTAAAAGCACCGTTTCCAACCATCATAACATGTGGAGTATCTTCCATTACTTTTCTAGCGACTGAAATAGGGTTCTCTATATTTTGTAAGTAAGCAACCGCTCCACATTCACTTTCATGATTCATTATACATGCGTCAAGCGTAACGTTTCCATCTCTGTCTGGTAAACCACCTAAGCCAACACTTCTATTTGAAGCGTCAGATTCTGTAACTCTGACTCCTGCCTCAACAGCATCTAATGCACTTCCTCCACTTTCTAGTTTTTCCCAAGCAGCTTTGTTAGCAGCGATTCCATGATTCCAAGTGGATATAATTACGGGTTTATTTTTTATTATTGGTTGCTCATTGTGCGGTTCTTCTGAAATAATAGGGTCAGTAGCTCCAATGCACCTTGATAGCAAAACGCCTGCTCCGGTAAGCGATGCTGCTTTTATAAAATTCCTTCTCTTCATAGGGTGTCTCTTTGTTCCTAAAAGTAACTATTATTTCCTAAATTGAGATGGATTGTTCCAATGTTCTGAAGTGTTTACTTTGTTGCCCAAGGATTAAAAAAATAGATTAATGAAACAAATTGAGATAGAAAGATTAAAAATGAGAGAGATTGACCTTACTGATGCTGAAGGCTTCTTTGAATTAGATAGTAATCACTCCTGTGAACTACAAAAAAATAGCCACTACATTGCTGCAGTGGCCTTTATATTTATACGTTCCATCTTATCCTTGATTAAACTAAGGGAAAAACAGCCCGAGAAAAAAGCCTTACTCCCGATAGCTATCGGGAGAAGGCTTTTGTATTTTGTAAAGTTAAAGAATATTCTCCAACTTATTATATCATGTTGATGTATTACATCATTCCAGGCATTCCGCCACCACCCATTGGAGGCATTGGAGGCATTCCACCTTCTTCCTCTTCATCAGTGATTACGCATTCCGTAGTCAATAACATTGCAGCGATAGAAGCGGCATTTTCTAATGCAATTCTAGAAACTTTAGTAGGGTCGATAACACCTGCTTTAAATAAATCTTCAAAGATTTCAGTTCTAGCGTTATATCCATAAGCTTTCTTTCCTTCTCTCACCTTCTGCACAATTACTGCTCCTTCTCCGCCAGCGTTAGAAATAATTTGTCTCAACGGTTCTTCAATTGCTCGCTTTACAATAGAAATACCCGTATTTTCGTCTTCGTTTGCTCCGGATTTAATGTCTAATACATCGCCAGCTCTAATAAATGCAACTCCACCACCTGGTATAATTCCTTCTTCAACAGCAGCTCTTGTTGCAGCAAGCGCATCATCAACTCTATCTTTCTTTTCCTTCATTTCCATCTCTGTAGCGGCACCTACATATAAAACTGCAACACCACCAGCTAGTTTAGCCAAACGTTCTTGTAGTTTTTCTTTGTCGTATTCAGAGGTTGTGGTTTCAACTTGCGCTTTAATTTGATTAGTTCTGGCTTTAATTTCTTTTTTAGACCCTGAACCATTAATAACGGTTGTATTGTCTTTATCAATTTCAACTTTTTCAGCAGACCCCAACAAATCAATCGTGGCATTCTCCATTTTGAAGCCTCTTTCTTCAGAGATGACAGTTCCACCAGTCAAAATCGCGATGTCTTCCAACATAGCTTTTCTTCTGTCTCCAAATCCAGGAGCTTTCACAGCAGCTATTTTTAACCCACCCTTTAGTCGGTTAATTACTAATGTAGCTAATGCTTGGCTATCTACATCTTCAGCAATAATTAGCAAAGCTCTTCCCGTTTGAGCAACTGGCTCAAGAATTGGCAATAATTCATTAATGTTTGAAATCTTTTTGTCATGAATTAAAATGTAGGGATTCTCTAAATCCGCAATCATTTTTTCTGCATTTGTAACAAAATATGGAGATAAATAACCCCTGTCAAATTGCATTCCCTCTACAGTAACGACTTCTGTTTCAGTTCCTTTTGCTTCTTCTACAGTAATAACACCGTCATTACCCACAACTTTCATTGCTTTAGCAATAAGGCTTCCAATTGCTTCATCATTGTTAGCAGAAATAGAAGCAACTTGCTTAATTAAAGCATTGTTATTTCCAACCTCTTTGGAGAGTTTTATTAATTCAGCAACAACAATGTCAACAGCTCTATCAATTCCTCTTTTTAAATCCATTGGATTTGCTCCAGCAGCAACATTTTTTAATCCTCCACTAACGATTGCCTGAGCCAATACTGTGGCAGTGGTTGTTCCATCTCCAGCAACGTCATTGGTTTTAGAAGCAACTTCTTTTACCATTTGAGCGCCCATATTTTCAACCGTGTCTTTCAACTCAATTTCTTTAGCTACAGTTACACCATCTTTTGTAATATGCGGTGCTCCAAACTTTTTGTCGATTACAACGTTTCTCCCTTTAGGTCCTAATGTTACTTTAACCGCATTTGCTAATGCATCAACACCTTTCTTTAATCTATCTCTAGCGTCTATATCAAATACTATTTCTTTAGCCATTTTGCTCTTATTTTACAATTAATAAAATTTCATCTTCTTTCATGATAAGATACTCTTTTCCATCTATCTTAACTTCAGTCCCACTATATTGGCCATACAAAACCATATCGCCAGTTTTAACAGTGAATTTGTGGTCTCCACTTCCTGTTGTTATTACAGTTCCTCTTTTAGGTTTCTCTTTAGCAGTGTCTGGTATGATAATCCCAGCAGCTGTTTTTTCTTCTGCTGCAGCAGGTTCTATCAAAACTCTTTCTCCTATTGTTTTAGCTTTAATTTCCATTGTATATTGTTTTGTAATTGTTAATTTTTAATAATTCTCGATTAGTCATATTTTATGCCAATACATAATGCAGTAATCTTTTAAGCCACAATGTCAATAAAAAATAACTTACATAAAAAATGTCAGACTGAAGTGACAGACTGACATTAATTATTTGTGTACATTCTATAGATTTATTGAGGTGCAGGAGCTAGAGGAACTGGGGTGTTTACGTTCATTGGTGCAGGTTCTTGCGCTTTAATATTTGTTTCAACCGAAGCTGAAGAAGATCCGGGTCCCATCATAGCAGAAGCAAGGCTTAAAACAACAACTGTGCCTGCTAAAGTCCACGTTGCCTTTTCAATGGTTTCTGTAGATTGCGCAGCTCCACCTAATTGATTTGCACTTCCGAAACTTGAATCTAATCCTCCTCCTTTTGAGTTTTGCACGAGCACTACTAGGATCAATAAAATTGAAGCGGCTATGATTAAAACTGTAATTACTGTAGGCATATTGATTTAATTTATTTTATAATTTATCCTCTAAAAACCGAATTCGGCTTGCAAAGAAAGTGTTTTTTTCTGGATTATCAATCATCAACCTTTCATAAATTCTAATTGCCTTTTCAAAATTACCTTGAGAGACATAAACTTTTGCTAAAGTTTCCGTCACAAATTCTTCATTGTCGACTAAGCTAATCTTGGCCAGATTGGATGGTGAGAAAAAGTCTTTTTTATTTGACTTGCTGTTATCTCTCTCGAGAAATCCTTCGACTAAATTGGAAATATCCTTTCTCTTCGTAGCCTTAGTTTTGTCCGATGAGAACCAGTCTGTAAACTCAGCTTTAATTTTTTCTTGAGAACTAGCCGGGTTCAATTTTGGCTCGTCTCTCTCTGGAGCTATTAATTCATTTATTGGCGGGATTGCGTCTGGTACATCCAAATGCATAGTGGAGTTAATAGCTTCTATCAATATGTTTTGCTCTACTGCATCGAAATTTTGTTCTGAATTTTCTTGCTCTTTTCTGCGGGAGGTGTCTAAATCGGATAATTGCTTTGCGGGTTTTTCTTGTGTTTCTTTTACTTCAGGTTGAGTGTCAATTTCAATTTTATCAATTGTCTTTTGAAGTTTTGGTTGGTGTATTATTTGATATAATTTTTTTCTATTCGCGTTTACAACTGCCGTTTTTTTAAGTTGCTCCTGAAAAAAAATACTGCTACAATTATGCAAAGCTTTAGCATAAAGCGTCTGAAGGATACCCGAATAGGGGTAATTCTCGCTCAGTGTTTTTAAAGCATAAAAATCGCTCTCTCCCAAAAGCTCTGGCTGATCAATATATTTTATGATTTGTTGTTTGTTCAAAATCCAATACAATAATAGAGACCTTACCAATCTCCTCCAAATGCTTTGTCATAAACATTTTGAGTTAATTGATAATTTAACTCTTTAATTAATTCTTCTTCAATTGTGCTAAAATTATCCTTGGCGTTATAATCAACAAACGCTGAAAAAAGCATATTATTGAATCCTAAACTGTCAATTTTGGCATATGAGTGGCTTACATTAATACTCATTGTAAGTCTGTTTTGTGCAGCAGTTTCGCTTCCGGCTTGTATGGCAAGTGGGGAAATGCGATAGTCGCTAATGAACCCTTCAAATAGCAGATCTCCATTGCTTGCAACAAGCTCTAAAGGAGTCTGAGAAAGCATAATGTCTCGAAGTCCTTCGGTAAATGCAGTGCTAACTGTCGAGCTAGCGAGAGAAGATTTGTTTTCAAAAAAGTCCACTTGAATCGTTTTCCCCGGAATCTCTTTGTCATTTCCTGCTCCGCCTGGTTTCATAGAAAAACGAGGCAAAGCACAACCAACAATAAAGAACAAAATCGAAAAAATTAATACGTTATTACTTTTTGATGTCATATTCTTTAATTTTCCGATAAAGAGTTCTCTCTGAAATACCTAATTCCTTTGCTGCGTATTTTCTTTTATTACTATGTTTTATTAGTGCTTTTTTGATTAATTCAATCTCCCTTTCTTCTAAGGAGAGAGATTCTTCTATTTCAATGTGCTCTTGAATGGGTTCCTGAAAACCATAACTTTCATCTACAACGGATTGTTGTTCTGTAAAATTGCTTTGGCTTTCCCCTGGATGCGCAAATCCTTTATTTTCTTGAACATCACTATTATATTTAGAGATAATCGCCGATTTTTCATTTGTCGATAGATCAGAATTGTTTTGCAATAACCCAATAATTATTTTTTTCATCTCAGTTACATCACGGCGCATATCGAAAAGTACCTTATACAAAATTTCCCGATCTGATAAATCACCTTTACCTGCGGAGTTTTCATCGATAACCATAGGTAAATTGGATTCAGTATCATTGGGTAAATATTTACGCAGAATTTCAGGCGAAATAATCCTTTCTTTTTCAATTACAGAAATTTGTTCCGTAATGTTTTTTAGTTGTCTAATGTTTCCTGGCCACCTGTAACTATCAATCATTTTAATTGATTCATCCGATAATTTTATTGTTGGCATTCTATATTTATCAGCGAAATCTGCTGCAAATTTTCTAAATATGAGATGAATATCATCATTTCTTTCTCGAAGTGGCGGTAAAGAAATAGGCACCGTACTTAATCTATAGTATAAGTCTTCTCTGAATTTCCCTTTTTTTATTGCTTCCGGGATGTTAACATTTGTTGCAGCGATTATCCTGACGTTGGTTTTTATGACTTTAGATGAACCAACTTTTAAAAATTCCCCGGTTTCTAAAACCCTTAATAATCGGACTTGTGTTTGCAGGGGAAGCTCTGCAACTTCGTCTAAAAAGATGGTTCCGCCATCTGCAACCTCAAAGTATCCTTTTCTAGTAGATTGTGCGCCGGTGAAAGATCCTTTTTCGTGTCCGAATAGTTCAGAGTCTATTGTTCCTTCAGGAATTGCGCCACAGTTTACGGCAATGTATTCATTGTGTTTTCGAGAGCTGTAACCATGAATTATTTGCGGTATGATTTCTTTACCTACACCACTTTCTCCAATTACTAAAATCGATATGTCTGTAGGAGCAACCTGCGTAGCAACCTCTATGGCTCTATTAAGCCCTGAAGAATTTCCTATTATCCCAAACCTTTGCTTTACTTGTTGTACATTCATTGTTCTGAGTTTAGACTTTTACAATTCTTCCTTTTAGAGTTAAAGTAGTGCATTCTTCCACCAATACGTGCACATATTCGCCGATATTGTAATCTTCTCTAGGAAAAACAATGGTAGAGTTGTAAGTATTTCTTCCACTGAACATTTTATCTGATTTTTTCGAAACCCTTTCAATTAAAACCTCATAAACTTGTCCTAATGCTTTAGTGTTATAATTTAGTTGATTTTTGTGCTGAAGTTTAATGACTTCAGCTAATCTTCTTTTTTTGATGTCTAGAGAAACATCATCTTGATATTTTCTTTCAGCCAATGTTTTAGGTCGCTCGGAATAGAAGTACATAAAAGCAAAAGAAAATTTCACATTCTCAATTAAACTCAAAGTTTCTTGATGCTGCTCTTCTGTCTCTCCACAGAACCCAGTAATGATATCCGTAGAAATTGTAGCTCCAGGCAGTATAGTGTGAATAGCTTTAATTCTATCTAGGTACCATTCACGTGAATATCCACGGTTCATTTTTTTTAGTATATCTGAATTTCCAGATTGCACTGGTAAATGGATGTAATCACAAATGTTTTTATATTTTGCCATTATATGAAGGACATCATCCGTCATATCTTTTGGGTGTGAAGTTGAATATCTAATCCTCAGTTCAGGAGATATTTTAGCGACCATTTCAAGCAGTTCGCCAAAATTTGTTGTTGGCATGGATTTATCTTGAATTTCACCTTTTTTGGAAATATTCCAACGATAACTATTTACATTTTGACCTAATAAAGTAACTTCTTTGTAACCATTTTTAAATAACTCTCTTGATTCAGCAACAATGGAAAGAGGGTTTCGGCTTCTTTCTCTGCCTCTAGTAAATGGAACAACACAAAATGAACACATGTTGTCGCATCCTCGAGTTATAGATACAAATGCTGAAACACCATCTTTTGCGAGTCGCACGGGGTTAATGTCAGCATAAGTTTCGTCTCTAGAAAGTAAAACGTTGACACCTCTCTGACCTCCTTCTACTTGTTTAATTAAACTAGGTAAGTCTCTGTAAGCGTCAGGTCCTACGACTAAATCAACTAATTTCTCCTCCTCTAGAAAAGCTTTTTTTAATCTTTCGGCCATACAACCAAGAACTCCAATTATTAATTCAGGTTGTGATTTTTTTCTTGTCTTAAAAGCTCTTAAGCGCGTTCGAACAGATTGCTCAGCTCTGTCTCTGATAGAGCATGTGTTAATCATAATTACATCAGCTTCGGCTTCGTTCATTGTTGTAGCATAGCCTGCTCCTTGAAGAATCGAGGCTACTACTTCGCTATCTGCAAAGTTCATTGCACATCCATAGCTTTCTAGGTATAGCATTTTTCCTGTGCTTTCAAGTGGCGATCTCAGCAATGTTGCTTCACCTTGAATTGTTTCGTCAATTATTTGTGAACTCATCTATCTTCTTCAATTCTGTAATTTGCAAAGGTATTTAAAATAGGGTGCGTGACAAAATGTCATTTAATTCTTTTATTTTTTTATTGCTGAATATTTTTTTTTCAAAAATTATATTATATAATAATATATAGAGGTGTTTCAAAACTTTTATTTGGTAGGGTAGGTTATTATTTCATTTATTTGCACATTCGAATTTGTAAATACATCTGAAAAACAAATACAAAATGGCAAGTAATTTAGTAATTGTTGAGTCGCCTGCAAAGGCTAAAACCATAGAAGGGTACTTAGGAAAAGACTTTGTTGTAAAGTCTAGTTTTGGTCATGTAAGAGATCTGCCCAGAAAAGGCATATCCATTGATGTGGAAAATGATTTCCAGCCTAACTATGAAGTGTCTGAGGACAAAAAAAAAATTGTTTCTGAATTAAGGAGCTTGGCTAAAAAAGCGAATATTGTATGGCTAGCCACGGATGAGGATCGAGAAGGGGAGGCTATTTCTTGGCACTTAAAAGAAACCTTAGGGTTGACTGAAGATAATACGAAGAGAATTACTTTCAACGAAATCACTAAATCTGCGGTGCAGGGAGCCATTGAGCGCCCCCGTGATATAGATATTAATTTGGTAAATGCGCAACAAGCAAGAAGGGTTTTGGATAGGATTGTAGGTTTTGAACTTTCACCAGTACTTTGGAAAAAGGTTAAACCATCGCTGTCTGCAGGTAGAGTTCAATCAGTAACTGTGAGATTAATTGTAGAAAGAGAAAGAGAGATTGAGTCTTTTACTTCTCAAAGTGCATTTAAAGTAATTGGAAATTTTACAGTAAACGGAAAAAGTTTTAGAGCGGATTTACAGAAAAATTTTAAAACAGAGCAAGAGGCAAGTGATTTTGTCGAAAAGTGTAAAAACACATCTTTTAAAATTAGAGATTTACAAAAAAAACCTGCTAAAAGAACACCAGCTCCTCCATTTACTACCTCCACATTGCAGCAAGAGGCGAGCAGGAAGTTAGGATATAGTGTAGGAAATACTATGTCCGTTGCTCAAAGGCTATACGAAGCAGGGCGCATAACCTACATGAGGACAGATTCATTGAATTTGTCTGATTTTGCTATGGCTAGTGCAAAAGAAGAAATAAATAGCTCTTTCGGTAATGACTTCTCTAATCCACGAAAGTATGCAACAAAAAGTGCTGGAGCTCAAGAAGCACACGAAGCAATTCGTCCAGTAGATTTTAAAGTTCATTCTGCAGGCGCAGATGCGCAGCAAGAAAGATTATATCAGTTAATTTGGAAAAGAGCAATTGCTTCTCAGATGAGTGATGCTGAGTTAGAAAGAACAACGGTGCATATCGAAATTGATGGATTGAATGAGGAGTTTGTTGCGAAAGGTGAAATAATTAAATTTGAAGGTTTTCTGAAAGTCTATCTCGAAGGGTCTGATGATGAAAATGAGGACGACAAGGAAGGTATTTTACCTCAGATGAAAATAGGAGACAACCCATTTATTGAGCAAATTACAGCAACTCAAAGGTTTACGCGTCCTCCAGCACGTTTTACAGAAGCTGCGTTAGTGAAACAGCTAGAAGATAGGGGTATTGGTAGACCCTCTACTTATGCCCCAACTATCAGTACAGTTCAAAAAAGGGGGTACGTTGAAAAAAAAGAAATAGAGGGCAAACAAAGGCAATTTATTCAATTTCTCCTTAAGAATGGCCAAGTAACTAGGTCTGTAAACACAGAAACTTATGGTGCTGATCGTAAAAAGATGACACCTACTGACATTGGGATAGTGGTAAACGATTTTTTAGTGGAGCACTTTGAACGAATTTTGGATTACAATTTTACGGCGAGTGTGGAAAAAGAATTTGATGATATTGCTGGTGGTCTAATCGAGTGGACCAAAATGATTGCAAAATTTTATGATCCTTTCCATTCAAGTATTGAACATACCTTAGAAACTGCAGAAAGAGCTTCAGGAGAAAGGTACCTTGGAGAAGATGTTGAAACTGGAGAGCCGGTCATAGCTAGGCTAGGTAAGTATGGGCCAATGGTTCAAATTGGAAAGACCGATGAGGAAGGTAAAAAAGCAAGGTTTGCAAGTTTGCAAAATGGTCAAACTCTAGGAAGTATTTCATTGGAAGAGGCTTTGGAGTTGTTTAAGTTTCCAAAAAACCTGGGAGTATACGAAGGAAAGGAAGTTGTTATATCTCAAGGAAGATATGGTCCTTACGTAAAATTTAATGAGTCGTTTGTCTCTCTTTCAAAAGGTGAAGATATTGGTGCTGTTGATTTAAGTCGGGCCATTGAATTAATTAAAGAAAAGCAACAAGCAGATGCGCCTATTGCTGAATATGAAGGGTTTCCTGTGCAGAAAGGAACGGGAAGGTTTGGTCCGTTTATTAAATGGAATGAAATGTTTATTAATGTCAGTCGAAAATATGACTTTGATGACCTTTCTCAAAATGATATTGAAGAATTGATTGAGAATAAAAAACAAAAGGAAATAGATAAGTTCATTCATAATTGGGAGGAAGAAGGTATTTCTGTTCAAAAAGCTCGTTGGGGAAGATTTAATGTTATTCAGGGCAAGTTAAAGATTGAATTACCTAAAACTTTCAAGGTTGAAAAATTGACATTGGAAGATGTAAAGAAAATGATTGAGGAGAAAAAACCGGCAAAAAAGAAACCGGCAAAAAAGAAAGTGACAAAGAAAAAAGCTGCTAAGAAAAAATAGACCTTTCCTATGGATATTGATATTTATTTTCAGCCGATTAAGGCTTTCGAATACGCAAAAAATACTTTGGGTTACCATACCGATTTCCATACTGAAGGTGATTTTCCATTCTGGGAAGATAGTGATATTGCAATAATTGGAGTTAACGAAGACAGAGGGTCGCAGGGTAATAAAGGATGTTCTTTTGGTGCAGATGTTGTTCGTGAAGAGTTGTTTGGACTTTATCATCACAATAAGGATGTTAAAATTTGTGACTTGGGAAATATCTCTTCAGGAGCTACAGTTTCCGATACATATCACGCAGTTTCAGATGTTATACAGAGCTTAATAAAGAAAAATGTGTTTGTAGTCATCCTCGGAGGAAGTCAGGATATAACTTTTGCTAATTATAAGGCTTACGAAAAACTTGAGCAAACTGTTAATCTCGTTTGTATTGATAGTAAATTTGATTTAGGGAACGATGAAAATGACCTTTCTTCATCGAACTTTTTAAGTAAAATTATTTTACATAAGCCAAATTACCTATTTAATTATGGACATTTAGGTTATCAAACATATTATGTTTCTCCTGATGAGATTAAGTTAATGAACGACCTTTATTTTGATTACGCTCGATTAGGTGAAATTCAAGAAAATGTCCAGAATGCTGAACCATTAATTCGAAATGCTGATATAGTAAGCGTTGATGTATCTTCTGTTCGGAATTCAGAATTGTCCAGTAATAGCAATTCAGGTCCTAATGGATTTTATGGAGATGAGATTTGTCAATTAATGCGCTATGCAGGAATGAGTGATAAGCTGTCAAGTGTCGGGTTTTATGAGTTTAATCCAAATACAGGGGCGAGTGAAATGTCTGCAAAGCTAGTTGGCCAAATGATTTGGTGTCTAATTGATGGTTTTACCAATAGAAAAAAAGACTATCCTGTTGGAACAAAAGAGAAATATACACGTTATAGAGTGCATGTTGAAGGAACGGAACATGAATTAGTCTTTTATAAAAGTGATAAAACGAACAGGTGGTGGATGGATGTTCCTTATCCTCCTGACAATAGGTTGAGGTTTGAAAGACATCATTTAGTTCCTTGCACATATGCAGAATATAAAGATTCTTCGGATAATGAAATTCCGGATTTGTGGTGGAGGACTTATCGGAAGTTGAACTAGAGTTGGGTGCGTAATTATCAACATTACCCCTTAATTTATTCTCTAATTGGTTTAAAAGTTTTGAAAGAATATAAAAATTGTTAATTTAGCGAACTTGTAACTTTCTCAAAAAAGAGAGTTATGTTTTTAACTACGTAAAGTTAGATTGTATGAAGAAAGTATTATTTGGTTTGTTTTTGTTGACTTTAGGGTATACAGCTGAGGCTCAACAAGATTATCAATTCACGCATTACATGTATGATAAGTTGTCATTCAATCCAGGATATGCAGGGTTAAATAAATCAATTTGTGGGACAATTATCTTTAGAGAGCAATGGTCCGGCTTTGATGGGAACCCTACTACTGCATTAATTAATGTGCATTCTCCTGTGCAAATGCTTAGAGGTGGATTGGGTTTTACCTATGTAAGTGATAAGTTAGGTTTTGAGAGTAACAATCTTGCTCGGTTGACTTATTCTTACCACATGGGATTAGGAGTAGGAGATTTAGGTATTGGTATCTCAGCAGGGATTTTGCAAAAAACTATCACTGCTAACTGGATAACTCCTGATGGTACTGATCCTGCTTTAGATCAGTCTATCGCAGTTTCAGGTGAAAGCGGGTTAGTTCCGGACATTAATTTTGGAGTTTTTTATCAGCAAAATCAGTTATACATGGGCATATCAGCAACACATTTATATGCGCCAGATTTAACAGAGTTAAATATTTCTAACGCTAAACACTTTTGGATAACAGCAGGATATGAATATGGTTTAGGTCCAGATTTAAAACTGCGTCCAAGTATTTTAGCTAAATCAGATGCTGCTTCTACGCAGTTAGATTTAAATGTAAATGTCCTTTACAAAGATATGATTTGGGGAGGAGTATCTTACAGAGTAAGTGATGCAATTGCTCCAATGATAGGGTATCAAAACAATGACGTTGGCGGTGGAACTCTCCGTATTGGATACGCTTATGATGTAACAACTTCGCAAATTAAAGGTTATAGTAACGGTTCTCATGACATAATGCTGAATTATTGCTTTAATCTAGATAAACCAAAACCACTACAGAAATCTAAAAACCCAAGGTTCTTATAATTTTATAAGATTTTTGAAACCTTATTTCTATGACTTCGTTACAAGCAACTCGCAAGGAAAAATGAAAAATAAGAAGCAGTTGGGAACTTTAATAAAAGTCAAACTAAAAAAAGGTAGCATGAAAAAATTATTGTATTTCGCTATTACACTATTTATAGGAACGAGTTGTTCCGATGGAGGCCGTGGAGAACTTATTGGAGCTTCTGGTAGGGCACTCTGGTATCACCCAGATCCATATGGTATGTTGTACATACCTGCAGGTGCTTATACTATGGGTCAAAGTGATCAAGATGTACCATTTGTTCAGTATTCCAGATCGAAAACTGTTTCGATCCAAGCATTTTATATTGATCAAACTGAAATATCAAACAATGAGTATCGTCAGTTTGTTTATTGGGTAAGAGATTCCATTGCCAGAAGGATTTTAGGAGAAGAGGCTCCTGACGAGTTTTTAACGGTTACCCTAGATGATGAGTTAGAAGAGAAAGATCAAGAGGATTGGACCTTGAATTGGCAAGGTCGTCTATATTGGGATGATGAAGAATATAGTCCATTATTGGCTGAAATGTTTCTTCCAGAGAGCGAAAGGTTCTATCAGAGAAAAGAGATTGATACTCGTAAATTATTATTCGAATATTATTGGGTAGATTTGCAGGAGGCCGCAAGAAAAGGACGTCCATTGGTAAAGAAACTGTCAAACACTGAATACGAAAATGATGATGAGCATAGATCTGAAATGAAAAATCCGGATATGCCATTCCCAATGGAATCAGGAATGCCACAGGGTCGTGATTTAGATTTGGGGTTTAGGAACAGCAAAGGTCAAAACAATGCTATCAGAGGTCATGAGGATCGATCGAGATTTATAATACATGAAATTATCAACGTTTACCCGGATACGCTAACTTGGATTCACGATTTTACTTACTCGTACAATGAGCCGATGTCAAATATGTACTTCTGGCATCCTGCCTATGATGATTATCCTGTTGTTGGAGTTACTTGGCAGCAAGCAAATGCTTTTAACGTTTGGAGAACGCAATTGTTAAACTCTTGGAGAAATAAACAGTGGGAGTCGTATGTACAAGATTTTAGACTGCCAACGGAAGCCGAGTGGGAATATGCTGCAAGAGGTGGTTTAGATTTAAGTCCTTACCCATGGGGTGGTCCTTACATCAGAAATGCAAGAGGGTGTTTTCTAGGAAACTTTAAACCAATGCGTGGAAGATATATGGAAGATGGAGGTTTTCATACTGTAAAAGTAACTTCTTACCACCCTAACGATTATGGGTTATATTGCATGGCTGGTAACGTTGCAGAATGGTGCAGCACTGCTTACGATGAATCCGTTTATGAATTTGCACACGATTTAAATACTGAATACAAGTACAATGCATTAGATCATGATCCTCCTTCTATGAAAAGAAAAGTAATTAGAGGTGGTTCATGGAAAGATATTGGATATTATCTTCAAACGGGTACTCGATCATACGAATATCAAGATTCAGCAAAATCTTACGTAGGATATAGAAGTGTAATGACCTATTTAGGACGTGGGGGTCCAGATAGGATGGGAGATATTTAATAAAATCACAGTAATTGAAGTAGTTAACAAAATTAAAAAAAAACAAGGAAAATGAGTGGAAACAGTATTTTTGCCAGTAAGAAATTTAAGACCATAATGAAATTCGTTTATGGTTGGGGTGGAGCAGTTGTAATTGTAGGTGCTTTATTTAAAATTTTGCACATACCTGGTCCCATGTTAACTATTGGATTATTGGTGGAGGCTGCAATTTTTGTCCTTTCTGCTTTTGAACCTTTGCACGAAGATCCAGATTGGACTTTAGTTTATCCTGAATTGGCAATGGGTAATGCTGATGTTGGGCATGAAGAACTAGGAGAAGGAGATGATGAAATTGGAGATGATGTTTCTGTAGTGGAGCAGTTGGACAATATGTTGGCTGATGCTAAAATTGAACCAGATTTAATTGAAAGTTTAGGAACTGGTCTTAAAAACTTGAGTAAAGGAGCTGGTCAAATGGGAGATTTAACAGGAGCAACTGCGGCAAATGAAGAATTAGTTGCTAATATGAAAAATGCTTCAGGAAAGGTTGGAGAGCTGTCTAATGCTTATGATTCTGCCTCTGAGGCTGTATTAGGAAAAGCTGGTCAACTTTCCGACGCATATGATTCTGCTGCAGAATCGCTTTTGGGATTAGCGGGAGATAAGGATAGTGGGAATCAAATGGGTGAACAAATCCAAAAGGTTTCTGGTAATTTAGCTGCATTAAACAATGTATATGAAATGCAATTGAAAGGGGCTTCGGAGCATTTACAAGTTACGGAACAAATGTATTCTGGAATTAACGAGTTGATGACTAACCTTCACGGGTCACTTGATGATACGAAGAAATATAAGGAAACTATGTCTGAGTTAAGTGGTAACTTATCTGCGCTCAACACAGTTTATGGTAATATGCTTTCAGCTATGAATGTTGGTAGAGATTAATTCAGGCAAATCTGAAATGTATTAATTCAAAAATCAGTTTTGTAAATTAACCTATTAAAAATTAAATCATGGGAGGCGGTAAAGAAACACCAAGACAAAAATTAATTGGCCTTATGTACCTTGTACTTATGGCTCTATTGGCAATGAATGTATCCAAATCTATTTTGAATGCTTTCATTATCGTAAATGACAAATTTGAACATGCAGCGAATCTAACACACAAAACCACAGAGGCTATGATGGAGAAGATGAATCAGTCGATTGTGGTAATGAAATCATCGGGAGCAGCTCAAAAAGAAATTGACGATATTGAGGCTATTATTAAGAGTGCTAATGAAATAAGAGAGTTGTCGAGAAGTACCTCAAACTTTTTTGTTTGGGAGGCATCTGATATGGTTCATCATTCAGATCCTATAATGCCTGCACCATTTTACACGGAAGAAGGTTCTCCCGAAGAACCCTATTATGTATTGATGCAAATGGATACGTTGAGTAAAAAAGATGATTACGATACCGCACCGCATATGTATTTATTGGAAGGCGTCCTTGAACCAAGTGAGCGAGGATTAAATATTGAAAATAGATTATTTAGTTTTAGAGATAGTATTATCACTATGGCAGCTAAGTATTCCGTTGATAATGGAGAAGGTGGCTCAACAGATTATTTTATTGATCCTACAATTTTAGTTAGACCACCAAACACTCATGATACAACGGATTTTGAGGAATCAATTACAAAAGCTTTGAAAACAGTCCACCCTAATGATCAAGCCAGAATTAAGAGGATTATTGAGGTGCTAACGGTTCCAGAGGTTATTGGTAATCATGGGGAGGAATATCCATGGATTGCATATCAATTTGACCATACGGTTATAGTTGCGGCTGCGACCATATTTACTGCTTTAAAAAATGACGTAAAGATGGCCGAACAGCTTGCGATAGAGGTTGTTTCTGGAAGAGCAACTGTTGAATCGTTTAGTTTTAACAAAATTATTCCTTTAGCGTTTTCTAAATCTAGTTACATTAATCAGGGCGATTCTTTAGATCTAAAAATTATGATAGCTGCTTTTGATTCAACTGAAGCGATGAACTTGGAATATTATATAGATGATACATCGCATGCGGGTGATCCATTAGTATTTTCAGGGGAACCAGGAGATGCATTATCTTTAAGTGGTGGAGTTGGAACTCATTTTGTAGAGGGAACAATTGAAGTCAAAGAGAAAGGTGCGGTTAAAAAGAAACCTTGGAGTTTTAATTATAGCGTTGGAGCACCCACCGCTACTGTGGCTAATGCTGATTTAGCTGTTCTTTATAAAGGTTGGGAGAACAAACTTAAAATATCTGCTTCAGGGTATGAACCAGAAGCAATAAAGATTAGTTGTTCAGGTTGTAGTATTTCCAAAAAAGGAGATTTTTACATCGCTAAACCTGGAAATGGTAAAATAGCAACAGTTAGTGTTTCTGCAACAACAGAGGACGGAGGCACTGTAAAATTAGCTGCAGAAGAGTTTCGAATTTTTCCTTTACCACTGCCTAAGCCATATTTTGCGAACCAAACATTTGATAAGCCAACGATGAAAAAAGGAACAGCTATGTCAGCTTCTCAAGTTTTGGCGAAATTGGGAGATAGCCCGTTAAATGTAAAATATACTGTTACAGGTTTCAAAATGATTGTATCCAAAGGCGGTAAAATTGCTGAATTAAAAGCTAAAAACGGAAGGCTTACTAACGATATGAAATCAGCTATCAAGAAATTGCCAAAAGGAACTTCATTGACTTTTGTTGGAGTTACAGCGGCTGGTCCGAGTGGCAAGTCTGCCCCAATTGGAGGATTGTCCTTCAAGTTAATTTAATAACTAAAACTATTTGGTATGTTAAAATGTATGAAAATAATCGCTTTGCAACTGGTATTCTTTATTGGTTTCTCAACTACTGGATTGGCTCAACTTCCTAGTACAGGGGTGTCCTCTTCAGGTGTTTTGGATGGGGTTTATGTGCAAGAACATATACCAACTAAAAGAGTTGTTCAATATGCACATTTGCGAGAAGCTGATGTTATGTGGTCTAAGCGGGTTTGGAGAACGATTGATTTGCGCGAAAAAATGAATCATCCATTATATTACCCAGAAGAGCCTTTGGCGGATCGTATGTCCTTGTTTGATGTAATTAGGTATGGAGTTTTCGAAGAGGGTAGTTTGACTATCTATGATCCAACCGCAGATTTTGATGACAAGTTTAGATTTCCAGTTAAACCAACTAACGGAAATATTAATGATCCGGCCTTTGTAAAACGTTTGAAGGAGTTTTTTGGAACGGTTGGTCAAGTAGCACGACTTGACCCTGAAACAGATGAATTTGTTTATGATGATAACGGAGATCAAATATACGATAGTGTTGCAGAGCCTTACACGTCTAGAGATATTATTCGTTATGAGATCAAAGAAGATTGGTTCTTTGACAAACAGAGATCTGTTATGGATGTAAGAATTATTGGAATCTCCCCGGTGGTATATTTTAAAAATGAAGAGACAGGTGACATAATGGGCCCAAAAGGTTTATTTTGGTTGTATTTTCCTGAATGTCGTTATGTATTTCAAAACTTTTTTGTTTACAACTCATCCAATAATGCTATGCGAATGTCTTTTGATGATATATTCTGGAAAAGGCAGTTTTCAAGTTACATCCACAAAGAAACAAATGTTTTTGACAGATCAGTAAGTACTGTTTGGGATGGTTTAGATGCTCTTTTAGAGTCTAAGAGAATTAAAGAAGAGATGTTTAAGATTGAACACGATGTTTGGCATTTGTAAAAAACGCTTATTTAATTAATTTGAAATACCCACGGAACTGTGGGTATTTTTTTTTGTAGCAATAGAATATGATTTCAGCAGGTAAAATTTCGTTGTTTCTTGGAGGGAAGGAACTATACTCAAATGTCTCTTTTCAAATAACTAAGGCGGATAAAATTGGTCTAACAGGAAAAAATGGTGCTGGTAAATCTACCTTACTCAAATTGATTACGGGGGAGTTCAAAATAGATGAAGGCAATCTATCTGTGACAAAGGAAACGAAAGTTTGCTATTTACCACAGGAAATTATGTCCTCTTCCAATCGCCCCGTTATAGAGGAGGTGCAAGCTGCAAATGAGGAGATAGTTGAGATTGATAAGAAGTTAGAAGAGATCAATCACCAGTTAGCTACAAGAGAGGATTACGAGTCGGACTCTTATATGCAGTTATTAACGGATATTAATGAACTAAACGAAGAGTTTCTTTTAAAAGGTGGTCAAGGTGTTGGCGAGCAGGCAGAGATGATTCTTAAAGGACTTGGTTTTTCTTCTTCAGAACTTTTTAAACCCTTCAATGAATTTAGTGGCGGTTGGCAAATGCGAGTAGAATTGGCTAAGTTACTTGTTCAAAATCCGGATGTTTTGCTACTGGATGAGCCTACAAATCACCTTGATATTGAATCGATTCAATGGTTGGAGAATTATTTGAAAAAATTTACTGGAGCTATCCTGCTAATATCCCATGATCGAATGTTTCTGGACGCAATTACTACCAGAACAATGGAAATTAATGCTGGAAAGGTTTATGATTACAAGTTAGGTTACTCAAAATACTTGGTAAAAAGAGAAGAGGAATTAATTCTTCAGCATGCAGCTTACAAAAACCAACAGAAAGAAATTGAAGACACAGAAAAACTGATCAATAAGTTTAGAGCAAAAGCGAGTAAAGCTTCTTTTGCCCAATCATTGATTAAGAAACTGGATAAAATGGATAAAATTGAAATTGACGAAGTGGATTCTTCTGCTCTCGCTTTTAAATTTCCAGAACCGATTCAATCTGGTAAGATTGTTGCGGAAATAAAGACTGTTTCTAAGAACTTTGCCGATAAAAAAATATTTTCTAATCTCGAGTTTACGATTGCTAGAGGGGAAAAAATTGCATTGATTGGTAAAAATGGAATGGGTAAGTCTACGCTAATAAAAATGTTGGTTGGAGATACATCTTATTCTGGAGAAATGAAATTAGGACATAATGTAAGTGTCGGGTATTTCGCTCAAGATGAAACTACCAAGCTGGATGGAAATAAAACGGTTTTGGAAACTATTGACGATGTAGCGGTTGGAGAAGTTAGAAAAAAAGTAAGAGCAATTTTAGGGTCTTTTTTGTTTAGAGATAGCGATGTTGATAAAAAGGTAAAAGTGTTATCCGGCGGTGAAAAAACCAGATTAGCATTATGTAAATTATTATTGGAACCCTATAATTTTTTAATCTTAGATGAACCAACGAATCATCTTGATATTGTTTCTAAAGATGTGTTAAAGGAGGCCTTGAAAAAGTATACAGGTACGCTTTTACTTGTTTCTCACGATAGAGACTTCTTAGATGATTTGACAGAGAGAATTTATTATGTAAAGAATCATGGAATCAGCATTTATTTTGAAAAAGTAAATTATTTCTTAAATAATCTAAATATCGAAATACAAGAAGCTGCATCACCAATTAAAAAGTTAGCTTTAGAAAATAAGACCGCAGGAAACTCTTATAAAGAGAAAAAACAAGCGAAAAATGATTTACGTAAGCTTAAAAATCGATTCTCTAAAGTGGAACACGAAATAGAAAGCCTGGAAACTACAGTGAAGCAGCTCGAAATAAAGGTTGCTGAAATGGATTACTCTTCGATCAATGACTCCGATGAGCTATTTAATGAGATTAAAGAAAAAAGAGATCGATTAGACGATTTGATTATTGAATGGGAAAGTCTAACAGAAAAAATCGAAGGATTATCGTCTATTGTCAATTAGCGTGGAGTCAAATTCTCCATCGTTATATGTACCATGAAAGATTAAAACTTCATTTTTGTCCCACTCTTTTGCATCTCCATGGTACTTGTTTTTTTTAAAAGTCGTTTCCGATTGTTTGGTGCCAGACTCATAATACTTGGTTAAAATCCCTTCAACTTTTCCATTGTTGTAGTTTATTGTTTCCAATGTGTCTCCATTTTTATTCAGCTTAAAACACATTCCGGTAAAAGGAGATTTTCGGTTTTCAATGTAGAAATGGTTGTATAAATTGTCTAATATTAGTTTATCACAATTACATTTTATAATTATCTCAGCTTTTTTTTCTTCTGATTCGCAAGCATTAAGTACGGTAAACAGAACGAATATGATTGGGAAGTATTTCATTAAATTATTTTTGATAATATAGTTTATTTGGCTTCTATATACTATGAATATTTATAATATTAATTGGTTGCACGTATTCTCAGTTTGTTAAAATTCATCTGAAACGATATATCTTATGGTCAAAGATACAATTCAATATTAGTGGATTTTAAAGAATGTGCGAAATGATTAAACAAATCAATTATGGTGCACTTTGAATAAATTATTTGGTTCGATTTAGATTGGTTTGTCCACTAATCTAGAATTCTGTCGGAATACTTTAAAATTGAGCAGAAATTATCTGATTGTTCCATCTGTCGTGAAAATAAAAAAGCCGAATAAGAATAACTTTTTCGGCTTTGTACCCACGGAGGGAGTCGAACCCTCACGCACATAGTGCACTACGACCTCAACGTAGCCCGTCTACCAATTCCAGCACGTGGGTATGGCTACAAATATAGAAATAGTTAAGGAATTAGAACTTAAAAAAGTGAATCCTCTTCTGGCACTTCTTCAAATGAAAAAGGAATCTCCAATTTAGATGAAAAATAATATCCTTCGTCTAGTATTTGGTCATCATCCTTATCATATTTCCAAATAATTGATACGTTCTTACCATCCTGTTTTATTTTTTCCGTGAGCAATAGTATTTCGAATACCATTTTAAACGAAATGGAATTGATATATTCAAGAAAAAAAATAATTTTAAGATTCTGTTTATCTGAGTTTCTATAGTCTATCACCCATTTAATTAAAGGAGAATAAAACTCCGTTGCATTTTCAGGGATGGACCTTCCTAAAATTTCAATAAGCCCATTTTCAAAATTACATTTTATCGTGGGTGTTGATTCTGTGGCTTCTATTGAAATAGGGTTCATTTCATAAATATAATGATAAAAATTTTACATTACAATTAGTAAAACTCTATGCAAAAAAATAGCCTCTCCATAAATGAAGAGGCTTTTCGTGATTCAGCTGGGGTTCGAACCCAGGACCCCATCCTTAAAAGGGATGTGCTCTACCAGCTGAGCTACTGAATCAAGATGTTAAACATCATCTAACGATTTCCTGCTAGCGGCTGCAAATATACTAGCATTATTTAATTTCACAAGTTCGATATAAAAAAAAATAAAAGATTATTTTTAGCTTTATTATCCGAAACCTTTTTTAGCTTTATCTAAAGGACAAAAAAGAATAATTAAACAGTATGAAATTCAGTGTTATAACGGCAGAAATTAAGCAGAAACTAATAAATGTTGTTGGATCTAATTATTGCTTTACTGAAAAAAATAGTTTAGAAGATTATTGCCACGACGAAACGGAGGACCTTAATTTCCCTCCAGAAATTGTAGTTAAACCGGCAAATACAAATCAGGTAAGCGACATAATGAAACTAGCATCGAAGTTTAATATTCCGGTTACTCCGTGTGGTGCAAGAACGGGGCTGAGTGGGGGTGCTTTGTGTGTTCATGGAGGGATATCACTTTCAATGGAAAGATTTAGTGAAATTATTGAAATTGATGAAGATAATCTTCAGGTAGTTACGCAAAGTGCTGTTATTACACAAGAATTGCAAGAAGCTGTTCAAGAAAAAGGATTGTATTATGCGCCAGATCCAGCCAGCAGAGGAACTTGCTTTATAGGGGGCAATATTGCCGAGAATTCGGGTGGACCTCGTGCATTAAAATATGGTGTAACAAAAGACTTTGTACTCAATCTTGAAGTGGTATTGCCAAATGGAGAAGTAATAGAAACAGGTGCTAATACCTTGAAAAACTCAACCGGATATAACCTTACTCAATTAATGGTAGGTAGTGAAGGAACTTTGGGAATAGTTACCCAAGCTACTCTAAAGTTAATTCCTTGTCCAAAGCGCAATATGTTAATGTTAGTGCCTTTTTCATCAGCAGAGAAAGCTTGTGAGGCAGTTTCTGCAATATTCAAAGCTGGTATTACACCTTCCGCTTTGGAGTTTATGGAAAGAGATGCAATACAGTATACGATGGACTTTACAAAAGAAAGTCCTATTGAATTAAAAGAAAATGAACAAGCACATTTACTGATTGAAGTCGACGGAAACGATTCGGAGATCTTATTCAAAGAATGCGAAGTGATCGCTTCGGTTGTTGAAGATTTAGAATGTGGTGAAATAATGTTTGCCGAAACAGAAGCACAAAAGGAAGCCCTATGGTTTTTAAGAAGACGGGTAGGCGAAGCGGTTAAAGCCACCTCGATATATAAAGAAGAGGATACCGTGGTTCCTAGATATCAACTTCCTCAATTGCTAAAAGGTGTGAAGGAGATAGGGAATAGGTATGGCTTCAAATCTATTTGCTATGGACATGCGGGTGATGGTAATCTTCATATCAACATTATTAAAGGGGACATGAGCGATGCTGCATGGAATAATGAATTAACGAAAGGGATAAGAGAGTTATTTGAACTAACAGTGGCCTTGGGAGGTACGCTTTCTGGAGAACATGGAATTGGATATGTTCAGAAACAATATATGGACATTGCTTTCACAAAAGTAGAATTAGAATTGATGAAAGGAATAAAGAAGCTCTTCGATCCAAATGGAATTCTCAATCCAGGAAAAATATTTGTATAAAAAAAATCCACATCAATGATGTGGATTTTTATAATTGGGATCAAAATAGTGTTATTTAATACCTTGCATCCATTTTTTCATTATTGGAGAAACAATAAATGCCAGTATTGCAAACATGAAAGAAATCAATGCTATTTGAGCAAATATTTTGGCATAGGTTGCAAGACCTCTAATTGGAGCTACTTGCCTCTTGTGATTTTCTAATGCCGAGTTAAATTGGAATGCAGCTTCAGCCCATTCTGGATTTTCTTTTATCATTCCAGTTTCTAGAGCAATTAATTTTTCTGCTTTCGATTTCCATTTTTGAGTAACTTTCTGCAATTCATGCTTTCTTTCCTCTAAGGTTAGCATAGTGTCTTTTTCACTTAATAAATCATATGCTTCTTCGAAAGATGGCATGTTAGCTTTCTCTTGGAAAACTTGATTATAAGTATGATATTTTGATATTAAATTAATGTCTTCAAAACTATTTAGAGTTACCAATGTTGGTGTGATTTTATTCGAAGCTTCTACTATTGGCCCTTTCGCCGCTATCCAAGATTCATTTACACTATCCATCAAATCAAATGTTTTATTATAAGCTGCTAATTGAGCTGTCTCCGGATATTTGAATCTGTCCTCGTTTACCATATACAAGGTATCTGTTGCTTTGAATTCTATTTCTGCTGCAGTTAATGAGTCTGTGTATTTTGAAATAGCATCAAATGTTTCATTCTTTAAAACGGTAGTGCTTCCATTTGATTCAATAGAAACACTTTTCCAATGTATATTTGTGTCTACAATAGCACCATGTGCCTTGTCGTATTCATAACTAAACTTCCCTACTGCATTTTGATCACACCCTGAAGCCCAAGTAGCAAAATTGAAAAATAAATTATCTTCTTGCACATACTCTGTTTCACTAACAGCAGGAATAGTCATTTTGGCAATAACTCCGGATATATGATGCGCAAATGATGAAGATAAAAACCAAACTCCCATCATAAATGAAACTAAGAAAGCCGGAGATAACTCAGTAACTTTAGATAAGCCTATAGGCGAAGCGAAAAGCTCTCCAGTTGTAATTAATAAATATCCTAACATTAAGAACATCATTGGTACTAATCCAGTTGTACCCATGTATGGAGCGCTCATTGCAAAAATTAAGAACCCTATTCCTAATTGTAATATTCCTAAGCCAAACTTAATAGTTGTATTCGGATTTTTTCGTTTTTTGTCTAACCATACCCACATCATGGAAAATGGAACAGCAAGTAAGATAATATAACCTGCATTTATCGAATTGGTTTGCGCTGCATTTAATAGAACGAGATCAACATTTTTCTCAGCAAATAATGTTAATGATGAACCGGCTTGCTCAAAGAAAGACCAGAATATTGTGATAAAGAACGTCAGAACTATAATAGCTCCTAGCTTTTTAATATCTGACTTTTTTAACTTAGTAGCAGACAAATAAACTAAGTAGATAATAACTAAACTCAATAGAGACCAAAGTAAGAATTCCATCAATTTTAGATGTACAAAAGGAACTTCAATTTCACTTTTATTTACTAAAAATGCAAATACAGGCACTGAAGCAAAAGCTGCAGCATAAATCCACACCAGAATATTAAATCCACCGTATTTTTTTTCATTGTAAGGAGCTGGTTGATGCCCTTGATCTCCAAAAACATTTTTTCTGTCTCCCCTCCAAAACACAACAATTCCAGCCAACATTCCAATACCCGCAGCAGCAAAACCATAATGCCAACCATACGAATGCCCTAACCATCCACATACCAATGGAGAAAGGAATGCGCCAAGGTTAATACCCATGTAAAATATAGTAAAACCAGCGTCTCTTCTTTTATCACCTTCGTTGTAGAGGTTTCCAACCAATGTAGAAATGTTTGGTTTAAAAAATCCATTACCAATAATTAATAAACCCAATGATAAAAAGAATATAGATTCGCTTTCAAATGCCATGGTAAAGTGTCCAATGCACATCAAAATTCCACCAAGCATTACAGAATTTTTCTTTCCAATTATTCTATCAGCAAGCATTCCCCCAATTGCTGGAGTAAAGTAAACCAAAGCTCCATAGGCTGCGTAAATAGAGAATGCAACCTCCTCACCGTTCATCAAGTCTTTAAAGAGTTGAGTGGATAAATACAGAACCAATAGGGCTCTCATTCCATAGAAGCTAAAACGTTCCCACATTTCAGCAAAAAATAAATAAAATAGCCCTTTAGGGTGTCCGAACATTTCACCTTGCTCCCTTATTTCTAAATTTTCGTTATTTGCAGTTTCTTCACTCATAATTTATTATGTGTTTTTTTACGAGCCCGAAAATACATTTTTTTTTTTGAAATGATATGTAGAGAATCCGTTTTGAGCGATATCTTTCACTATTCTATCTAAATTAAATGATTTCTATCTCTAAAAATATATGATTATTAGCTTCTTAATGATATTTTTGTGAGCCAAAATAAAAGACCATGAAATTAATACAACTTTCTGCATTACTATTATTTATTCCGTTTTATACTTCTTGCGGAGTATCAAACAAAGAAGAAATGATTGATGCATCTATTGTTGCTGAAGAATTCAATGTATGCGAAAGAATTTGGATTGAAGATGAAATAGATTATCATACATTGTCCAATTATATGGATGTATATGTTTCACATATACATTTAGACGTTGAAATTTCATTTGCCGAGAAAAAATTATTTGGTAGTGCTACTCACACTATTGAGAACCCTTGCAACAAAGACATAATTGTTTTTGATTCGCGATCTTTAGATGTTACATCGATTACTCTCAATGAAGGAGAGGAAGCTACTTATGAAATAGGTGATTTGGATGAACTTTTGGGGCAATCCATTACAGTGCATATAGATGAAAATACCGAGTCGGTAACGATTAATTATTCTACAACCAAAGGGACGAGAGCATTGGATTGGTTGGTTCCTGCTCAAACAGCGGATAAACAAAATCCGTTTATGTATACACAGGGCCAAGCTGTACTAACAAGAACTTGGCTTCCTTGTCAAGACACTCCCGGACGCAGAATAACATACTCTGCAAAAATTAAAGTTCCCAGCCACTTAATGGCTGTTATGAGTGCTTCTAATCCTACAGTTAAAAATGAAACTGGAATCTATAATTTTGAAATGAATCAGTCGATTCCCACCTATTTGATGGCTATTGCAGTTGGTGATTTAGAGTTTGTTGAAATTGACGAAAGAACAGGTGTTTATTCGGAGCCATCTATGATTGAAGCTTGTAAATATGAATTTGGTGACATGGGAAAAATGGTTGATGCTGCTGAAGGTCTTTATGGGGAATATCAGTGGGAAAGATATGATGTAATTGTATTGCCTCCAAGCTTCCCATTTGGAGGAATGGAAAATCCAAGATTAACTTTTGCCACGCCAACAATTATAGCGGGAGATCGTTCTTTAACAACGCTTGTAGCCCATGAGCTGGCACATTCATGGAGTGGTAATTTAGTCACAAACTCTAATTGGAATGACTTCTGGTTGAATGAAGGTTTTACAATGTACTTCGAAAGAAGAATTATGGAAGAGCTTTATGGTAAAGACTATGTGGATATGCTCGCTTTATTAGGATATCAAGATTTACTAGCCTCTATATCTTCTCTAGAGCCTAAAATGCAAATGCTTAAGTTAAAAATGAAAGGACTCGATCCCGATGAGGCAATGACGGACATTGCATATGAAAAGGGGTATTCTTTTTTAAGATTAATTGAGGACCTTGCTGGACGTAAAAAGTTTGATGTTTTTATAAAAGATTACTTTTCTAAGCACAAATTTCAAACAATGACAACAGAGGTATTCCTTGCATACCTTAAAGAGAATTTATTAGAAC
>Ga0315315_10000484_pt1 | contig 33427 bp, 31 predicted proteins | sample M140m3416metaG_FD_203699 | JGI IMG/M metagenome (GOLD analysis project Ga0315315, IMG submission 203699) | Ammonia-oxidizing marine archaeal communities from Monterey Bay, California, United States - M1 40m 3416 | ecosystem: Environmental > Aquatic > Marine > Intertidal zone | place: USA... | reverse complement strand
CGACAGACCTTCACGGAGGTATTAGGGAATACCGCTCCCACGTACGAACCAAACGTATAGTACCTGTTGAATGGATTGAGATGAGAATCATGCATTCCTACCGCACCAGCACCTGCACCTGTTGCTGTTCCGCTGCCGGCGGGCTTTTTTGCGGCAATGTAGTCCGCGGTGGCAGTATCGGTTTTAGTAGCCGTGAGGAGTTTGTCGTTTGTGGCGAGTGTGTCATTGCAGGCACCAGAAACGATAATCGGACAGCATGCGAAGTCATTGTAGACCTTTGCATCGCCTCGAATAAGCGGTACCGGAAGATTCGCAATCCATGTTACAAGACGGTTGCTTGGAATGGGTTCCTCACAAATGAGTGCAGCAGTGTCCATGCCGAGAATGACCGCAAGGACGGTGCGCACAGTGATGATCCGCATCGCGTTCTTCATGTACAGCATTTGTGTGGTCGTCTTGATGTCGTTCATCACGAGATCGGTGTATCCCTTGTTGCCTGGACCGCTCGACTCTGTACGCTTCCAGTCGACATTGTTCATGTCGATACAGAACGAGGGAATGAACGGTTGGTTGGTGACGACTAGCTTGGCCCCCTCAGGGGTAAAATTTCCGGACTCGTCGCGTCGTTCCAGATGGTTTCCATTGTTGAAGTTCGAGTCGAAGGTGCGACGCTGATCCGCGCCACTGGTGTACATCTCCGCAAATGGAAGGATGGATCCCTCGTGCGACCCGAGCATAGCAAGGGGAGGGACGACAGTACGGAACGGATAGTTTCCACCTGCATTGGTGTAGCTGTTCAGGTACGCACCCACGTCGGAGTTCGGGACATTCGTAATGCCAGAGGTAGACGCAAACTTGCGCGCATTCGAAAGAGCGGTCGCCATGGTGCTTCTGAAATGGTCCGTCGCCCCAATCTCGGAAATGTTGTAATAGGAGAAGCAGCGCGACTTTATGAGAACGTGGATGACGCGGTCGTCGGGAATCTTGTCGTCGACGGTGGTGACAAGGCAGTTCGGACCGTTGGTGAAGAATGGGTCCAAATGACGACAGGCTCCCGAAAACGATCGACGCACGATGGAGACACCGTCCGGGCCACACGCGCCTGGGTCGTTATCGATCACGGGTGGTTGGCGCTGCTCCGTTTCACAGGTTTCCTGGTCGACTTGTCCAGGGTGCTGGTTGTGCAACGTCTTTGCATTGTCGTCTGAAAATTGCATAATGGTCCATTTGGGGTCGCCAGCAGCGTTCGAGGTTGACGCCGAAATACCCAGAATTGAGCCATAGGTGCGATCCGATGTCGCACCTCTGTAGAACGAGGCAGTGGACCGAGCGTCATCGCCGTCCGCTCCAAGGGATTCACGGAGGGTGCGATTCTTCCGTTTTCTAGCTGGGTCGACGATAGGAACATCAGGTGTATACTGCACCTGATTTGCTCCAGGTTGCGCCGCCGGTTTCCCCGCGAACGCGGCACCCCAACGGTGGGAGCGCACGTATTCCGTGGAGCACGGGTAATTATCGTACACCTTGAACCCACCCTGTGTATAGGCACCGTTTTGCTGTACAGGGACAGTGCGCCACGCGTTCGTGTCGTACTGCGGTGGTCGTGGTACTGGAGTTTTACTTAGGTTTTGTGACGGTATCTGCTGCACATTTCCTGCATCATCACTGTACAGGTTGTTATTTGCGTTCAATAAGTTTTGTCTATTGTTGCCGGGATTCACCTCGACCTTGTTGAAGACATACCTCAAGAATGGTGCGCACATAGTGTAGTAGTGATTATGTTGGGCATGCCACCACTCGTCCCGCGAACTTGCCTCAGCCTCTTGAGCTCGCGCGAACACGGGGACGTTCACGGTCAGGTTCGCCGGGTGACCCCATCCCCACGAGAACTGCGACTTGGACGAGTTAAGGATCACATTCGGAGTCTCGTTGTTTCCTGTCCACTGACCCACCGGAACTCGGAATGAGACCGTCTCCTTCGATTCGTACCTGCCCGGTTCGCCACGTTCACGATCCCTCAGGTTTGAGCGGATGGCACAGTTTTGATCGGGAGACGGATCCGTCGCAGCACCGCTTGCGTTCTTCATGTGGAACGGGTTGACCGGAACGTGCAACTCGATGAGATTGTAGTTGGGATGGTCGCTGTCCTTGAGGAGCGCCAGATCCTGAGAGAGGTTGCGTCCCTGCTCGTTGCACCACCAGATCATGGCGAGCGCGAACCGCTCCTTGGTGGCGAACCCCTGGCACCACAGTGAACTCATGTCGTCCAGCGTCGCGATGTGCTGCTGGAGACACGGGCGCATGTCGAAGACGTCACTCGCTGTCAGAGACCCCGTCGTGGTATCGCCCTTGGCGTAAACGACCTTCGAGAGCGCCTCCGTGATGTTATCATCCCACGGAAGGGTGCAGTCCACGCTGTACACCTGCTCCGCGGTCGTCTTAAAATCATCCGCCTTGAGGTGCGGCGTGTGACCGCCCTGAACGTTCTTGTACGCGCCCCACGACACGCGGTTGAGTTCGGTAGGGTTCTCGAGGATGCGGTTGAGAGCATCGCGGTAGGTGACGAGGTACTTCTTCATCGCCTCACCCATGATGTTGGACACGAACTCCTTGAGGAAGTCCACGTACCGGTCCGGGTAGTTGTTGAGCACGGCGCGTGCAATGTGCTCCGTGTCCGCAAGGGTGATGGGCACCTTGCAACCGTAGTCACGGATGATGACCGTCTTCGACACCTTGCGCGGATCGTGCTTGCGGTACAGCGCCGTATCGTACGGCTGCTCCGCGTGGATCTTGCGACCAAGTTCGATGGGATCGTCGCACACGTCGGTGATGCTCGCTTCTCCAAGGAACTTACCGGTGTAGTTGTACGGACACGCCGGACCACTCATGCGAGGGTTGAACGGACGCAGACGCGGCTGGTAGGAACCCGTCTCACCCGACAGCACGTTGAGTTCGTAGTGCACGTCGAGCCCGACGGCGCAGACCATGCGCTCACGATCCGCCTGTTGCGACTTGACAAAGTCCATGTCGCCACGCTTGTGCCTGCATGCTGCAGGCGGGAGAAACTCCTCGGAGTTCACGGGGTTGGTGATCGATCCAATGTTTGCCGAATCCATAATTTTGTCAGTGTGTCGACGTAAGTCTGGTGTTCGGGGGTGGTTGGGGGGGTTGGTTACATGACATGGACGAAAAAAATTTTGATGTGACTTTTCCTTCCCAAACGCACAATTTTTTTACGACTTCGAAAACCGGATGCACTGCGGAGCACGGTAGGCGACACACAAACTCGTGTTCCTCTGAGTCAATTCGCGACGTTTGTGGACGTTTCCCTCGCGTTTTGCGTCACGTCTGAGACGCTTTTGACGCTGCGACACGCGGTTCATGTCGGCTTCGATGGTCTCTATGTTTGTGGTCACATAGTTGAGGACACCCGTTTTATACGTCCACAATGCAAAGTTTGCCTGCCCGAGTGTCGTCTCGAAGTTCTCGCCATCGATGACCACCGTTACGCGCGATCGCCGGCGGAATGGATCGAACAGGCGACGTTTCCAGTACTTGAGTGCACTTCGATACGAGTGGTGAATGTTGGTCATTTGTCCGGGGACAATGGACGTGCACACGATGTTGTGCTGCTTGCTCCAATTCACGACGGCCCAATCGAGCGCGCGAAGGGAAATGGGGCTACTTTGAGTCATGAGTGGGATGAGTACCGTACGAGCAATGTCCGGTGTGTACTCTCTCTGAAGAATTTGCAAAAGTGTTCGCTCACGACCACAAAGTGTGGATTCGTCCGCCACATGAAACACGACCTTGGACATCCCTCCTTCGACGCACACAGCACATCGGCAACCCAACTCTACACACTGATCCGCGCCTCCTCACTCGTCATCAAAATCGAACCGCACCGCAACCGACATCGCCTGCAACTCCTGAAGGAGGAGGCGGAAGGAGTAGGGCGTGTGCATCTCCGTGACGCGACCCTTCTCCGCACAGTTCTGGCACACGGCGTTGCGGTTGCGCACGACGGTGTGCTCCGCAGGCGGTTGCGCGAGCAGACCGCAGGTTCCGCACACGGTCAGCGTCGCCGGGTCTGAGTTGTCCAGAAGACGGTCTAGAATCATCTGCGATGCACCGTGTGAGATAAGACAATCTCGTTCCATTTCTCCGAAACGTAGTCCTCCGTTTCGTGCGCGTCCCTCAGTCGGTTGGCGCGACAGCCAATGCACGGGACCGCGAGGTCGCGCGTGGTCCTTGTCGGCGGCCATATGTCGAAGACGTTGGTAGTAGGTGGGTCCCATGAACACCTTTGCCTCGAACGCCTCGCCCGTGAATCCGTTGTACAGCGTCGTACGTCCGTGGCGGTCGTACCCGTGTCGCTCGAGCTCGTCGCACATGAACTCGAGCGATGTCCCTCGGAACATGGTCCCGTCGCCCCGTTTGCCCGTGAAAGTTCCCAAAATGGCAAGGAGACATTCGGTAAGTTGACCGATTGTCATTCTTGACGGGATCGCGTGTGGATTCACGATGATGTCGGGCACGAGTCCATCCTCTGTGTATGGCATGTCCTCTGGTGAAAGAATGGCACCTATCACCCCCTTCTGTCCCATGCGCGACGACAGTTTGTCGCCGACGATGGGACGACGTGTGTTGCGAACCTTGACCTTGGCGAGGCGTGTCCCGTCCTGGTTGGTGACGTGCAAGACCGAGTCGACAATCCCGTGCTCGCGCATGACGGTAGACGAATCGCGCTCGACCGTGCGCCGTGTCCCCTCTCCCAAATCCGTCGTCGTCACGGTCTTCGAAATGATCACGTCGTTGGGTTTCAACCGCGTTCCCACTGCCACGGTTCCCGAATCCTCCAAATGCTCATAGTTGGAATCGCGTTTGCCCATCACGTTCTGCATCTTCCCAACATTCTTGAAGCGTTCCGCATCGGACCCGCCGTTTTGATGCTCTTCGTCTCGAAAGGTCTGGTACTTGACGCTCGTGAACATTCCACGCTCCAGGGACGCACGATTCACGATGAGAGAGTCTTCCTGGTTTTGCCCCGTGTACGACATGATGGCGACGATGACGTTGATCCCCGCCGGTGCCTCCGAAACTCCCACGAGCGAGTCCATGCGCGTCGTCACCATGGGACGTTGCGGGCTTGCCATGACGTGGAGAATCGTGTCCATGCGCAACGAGTAATTTAGCGTCGGTATTCCAAGTGCCTGCTTCATCATCGCCGACTGATACGTATTGCGAGGGGACTGATTGAAGTCGGGGAACGGAATGAGTGCACCACACAATCCTGTGATCATGGAGGGATCTACCTCGCAATGCGTGTACACACCCCATCCCTCCACCGGTTCGTCATAGGGGGAAAGAGCGACGCGCAACCCATTTTCCTCCTGCTTGTCGATGTACTCCACAACACCGGCGGAAATGAGTTCGTCCATGAGCATGTTGGGGCGCGTCGTATTGCGCACCAGGTCCGTGAACTCATTCAGGTGGTCGACACGTACCAGGGGGCGCAACAAACACCCTGGGTCGCTCTCCACTATGACGTGCCCGTCCGCGTACGCCACTGTGGTGTCGAACGGGAGACGCCCGTCGCGTCGTCGCGTGCGCAGTGACGTGAGTACCTCCTGTAGAACCACTGTTTGCGTATACATGATGAGTGTGCCGTTGACAAGGATGGGAACACCATTCGAGCGTTCCTTGGAGGTCGTTTGAAGAGCGTACTGAAGGCTACCCTCAAAATCTGTCTGGAACATTGTGTGAAGCTGCTCCAAAATGGCATCCGAAAAGGTGCCGATGCGAATGTGCGCGAGCATGGCGATTGCCTTTGTGAGTCCACACGCGCCTCCCTCAGGAGTGTCCATCGGGCAGATAAGACCCCATGAGGTTGGATGCAGCTGACGCGGTTTGGGGTTCTTCGTCTCCCGTGCCACCGGTGTGGACACCTTGCGCAGGAGGGACAGCGTCGACGCACACGTCATTCGACCAAGTTGTTGAGCGACCCCCGTTTGTGCCGTCGTTCCACGCATAGACATGATTCCCCAGTTTCCAGTCGCAAGTGCATACCGAAATTGCTGCGTCAACTTTTTTGACGTGATCAGGTTGCCGATGTTGGTAAAATTCATCTTCCCGGTTTCCACGATGCGCTGCAACTGCACGGTGATTGACTTGTGTACGGTACGAAACACCTGGCGGAAGAGAAGACCGAACTGCGTCCCTGCGCAGTCGACGCGTTTCGTTGCTAGGTGGTCGCGGTCGTCGCACTGCAAATCTCCCATGTAGACTTGAATGAGTTTGCGAATCATGATTCCAAGGAAGAGTGCCTTGGAACGCATAATCTCGGGAGTGGAGGTGAGACCCTGGTGTGGAAGAACCTCACAGTTGATGATGTGATCCAGGTAGCGCTGTCGCTTTTCGCGCGTCACCTCGCGCGTCCCCTCACGCCCGATGTATTCGTAGAGCGCATCCACGCTCATGTCGGCGGTACTGTCATTGTCGAGAATGGAACACAGGAGGCGATACTCTGTGGCGTCCTCTGTGCCTACGATCGCCTCCATGACCGCCTGACGTGTCTCCACACCCAGAAGGCGGAAGAGTGCGAGTACGGGAACGTGCATCGTCACAAATGGAAGTTCTGCGACCATGCACGGAATGGCCCCCTTCTTTGCGTTCGTGATGTAAATGTAGAGAGACGAGGTGCTTCGCAGCTTGCGTTCGTTGCAACTGCGGATCTCACATTGAAGAGAGAAACGCGAGGGTTGTTTTACGCTGAAGACGTAGGGAACATTCTGGTGAAGTTTCTCCTGTGCCACCAGTACCTTCTCGCACCCACCCACGATGAAGTAGCCGCCCTGGTCCAGTGGACACTCCATGTGACTTTCCAGGTGTTGCGTGTGACACGCGTCGCAACCGAGCATGATCGGAAGGCGACACAGGCACGTTTCTCGAAAGAGCCGACGTTCCACCTGTGCACCGTTTCGATAAATGTCATGGACGACATCGACCATGATGGCGCTCGAGTAGGTGAGGTTTCGCAGACGTGCCATGTGCGGTTCGAGGGTGCGTTCCGTTCCGTCGGCGTCGGTGACGGTGGGACGTTCCACGCTTAGATTGCACATGGAAATGACGTGTTCGGAGTCTCCCTCCACGACGCGCATTTCCGACGACTCCTGTACGATGTGCGGAAGCAATATCTGGAGAAAGTTGTTGAAACTCTCGATCTGATGGCGGCACATGCCATACTTTTCAAAGTACGAACGAATGAGAAACCACGTGTCGTTCTCGGTGGGGAGCATGTCAATGAGGTTGCCTTAGAATCCTTTACTCTCACGTGTGAAGCCGGGACGTGCACCACACTGATGCAGGTCGACCCCAACACGACGAAGTACGTGCCTGTATGGCAAACATGGTCCCTGTTGCGACAGCGACCGACGCCGTCGTCATCCTCTTCCGTCACAACGGACGCAACGTCTACAATGGTAACACGCACAAAGGACCTGCGAGAACGCATGCAGATCGCGCGCATACAGAATCGTCTCACGGTGCACGAACTCGCCCAACGCGTCCGTTGTGATGTCGAAACGCTGGCTGCCTTTGAGCGAGGTGAGGGATTGGTAGCGGACGACGTTCAAAGGGGTATCGTTGCCGAACTACGACTCACCTGAGAGACACGTATCCCTTGCACCACCTGCAGCGAGATTCCCATCGACATTGCCCGAGTGGTAATGCTGTGTCCCATGCAATGACACTTTCGCACACGCTGCACCATTGCACCGGTACCGGGAGAGTGAGATTCCAAATCAGACGACGAATGTCGTCGGGGAGTCGTGGGATCGTTCCCATACCGAGAGTAGAGGCGTAAACGAAGTCCATTTGTCCGATGTTTGAAGAAAAAAATGTACCAGACATGACTAACGCCGCGTTCGCGTGTGTGTGTGTACCAACTCACCGTATCACACCGCAAATGCGCACGTCGGAGGTTTTGCTGTCTCCGGAGGAGAAACGTTTCAACCTGTTCCCCATTCGCTACGCCCGGACCTGGGAACTGTACAAGAAGGCATTCGCCGCCTTTTGGACTGTGGGGGAGGTCGATCTGAGCAAGGACCCCGCGGATTGGGAACGCCTCACCGCGGACGAACGCCACTTTGTGTCCATGGTCCTCGCCTTCTTTGCCAACTCGGACGGGATCGTAAATGACAACCTTGCGGAGCGCTTTGGGCGGGAGGTGTGCCTCCGTGAGGCAAAGTGCTTTTATGACTTTCAGAAGACCATGGAGAACGTGCACAACGAAATGTACTCCCAGCTCATCCAGACCTACATCGCGGACGAGGCGGAGCGGGATCGTCTCTTCCACGCCATCGACCACTTCCCCTGCATCCAAAAAAAGGCGCAATGGGCGATCCGTTGGATCGACAACGAGGAGGCATCCTTTGCGGAACGTCTCGTCGCGTTCGCAGTCGTGGAGGGCATCTTCTTCTCCGGTTCCTTCTGCGCCATCTTCTGGTTGAAGGAGCGCCGTCTCATGCCCGGACTCTGCAACAGCAACACCCTCATCGCGCGCGACGAGGGCATGCACCAGGACTTTGCGGCACATCTGTACAAGGACCTGCTGACGAACAAGTTGTCGGACGCCACCGTGCACGAGATTGTGCGAGACGCCGTGGCGCACGAGAAGGAGTTTATCTGCGATGCGCTTCCAGTATCCTTGATAGGAATGAACGCGGACGACATGTCCACTTACATCGAGTTCGTGGCGGACCGACTTCTCGTGCAGCTGGGACACCCGAAACTCTTCCATGCATCGTGTCCCTTTGAGTTCATGCTCACGCAGGGGTTGGAGACCAAGGCCAACTTCTTTGAGAATCGAGAGACGTCGTATCAGAAGGCGGGGGCGCGCGTCCGCCCGGGAGAGGACCACACGTTTGGTCTCGACGCCGACTTTTGATCACGCGCGCGCGAAGAAGTACGCGCCGATCCACTGCACTCCGAGGACGTGCCACCACGCGCGCTCCGGGTGACCGTGACACGATTTCCAGATGGCGAGTACCATCATTGTGGTAAGTAAAAGGTAGGGTTGATGGGGGGAGGTCGCATTGAGGACGACAACGACAAGTGCGTTCACAAGGACGTCCAGTCGTTGACACGAACACGTCTGCGTGAGGTGACACAAAAGTCCGTTGACCACAATGAGAGACGCGACGATGCGCTTCCACCCACAACACGTACTCCCCGCAATCGCAACGTATGCGAATGCAATGAGACCACAGGCACGCACCACGTCGGGTCGAGGCGCTCGCACGCACTCCATCTTGTTTCTGCAGGAACCCCTTTTTTTTCACAGCCCCTCTACGACGAGAGCAGTGGGAATCGTATCCAGGAGTTCATCCATCGTTTTGGGCATGACGACCTTGTTTCGCGTGCGTTTGTTGAGAAGTGGTGCAACCATGGCCCAGACGGCCTTGAAGACACCTCCGGTCGGGTACACGCAAATGGAGGACAGTGTCTTCGGATAGTTGTCCGAGAGGACGCGTATCGTCTCCCTCAAAAACTCAATGTCCAGGTTCCGTTTGATATCAAATCCCGTACGATCGTAGTACACGCACACACTCTCGGACGAAGAACGCGTCAACGCCTGCTCCACCGTCGCGATGGTCGCCCGGACACTGTCGTCCATGCATCGAATCTTGGGATCGAAGAGGCGAGACCGAATCACCACGATAGGGCGACCCGTCTTCAAGTCATTGTACGAAGTCCCGACTACCTTTCCCTTGTCCATTTACTTCTTCACACTGTCGCTCATGGGAATGGGAAGGGTCGACCGCGCCCATTCCGCACGATGCATCATCATCGTATGCGCCTCATGCACATTGAGTTCCCGCGCAATGAGGAATCTGTGGCGCGCCCTAGAAGTGAATCCCTTCAAACGACCGAACGACGCCACAAGCTCCTCATCTGCTGTTTCTACATGTGGACGGATGCGCGGATCGACCGCGGCGACTCCGTCGCGAATGAGTTGGATCACGTCGTCCGTCATTCTTGTTCCGTCCATGACAAATACGGTTGTGGCAAAACAAACGTAGACATTTTTCCATACCTGAAGAAAGGCATGTCCAGTTGTAAACCGGAAGTCACCATCCCAGGCATTCTGAAGCGCATATTATGGGATCCCCATGCGACCGACTCGTCCGTGTGCTGCTCCGACACGCAGTGTACCAAGACCTTTGCGGACGCGGACGTGTACGCGCGCGAGCTCTCCATCTACCAGAAAAATTTGCCCTACGTCCCGCGCCTCATTTCGCACGACCAGCGCACGCGCACCATCGTCACGGAGCGCGTGGGTACCCCGCTCGGAACCGTGTGGACCAGCGGCATCCCATTCATCGGACCATTCCTCCGTTCTGCGTCACAATGGAAACAAAATTGTTCGATTCGCCGTTTACACAAGAAATTTAGGAAGGATACCGGGTTGTACCACAACGACATTGCCTACAAGAATGTTTTACGCGATGAGAAGGGGGGGCTGTATCTCATTGACTTCGAGAATGCAGATGTGAAACGGAGAGAGACAGATGCGGACGAAATTTTACGTAGGACTGGACCACCCGACATTGTTTTGAAGTTGATCGTGTTTGCGGTCATTGCTATCGTCCTCATTCGCCTCCGTTGACCAACTCTCTTACCGCAGCCTCATTTTGATCCGTTACACCCATGTTTCTCAACGTTTCACTACGAGGGTTGAGGAACAGACGTTCGTAATCCTCTGGCTTAAACTCTGGTTCATACTGTGGCCAAATCAAACTAGCAAGGTCCAATGATTGTGGATCGGGAATGGTATCGGTTTCTTTTGTGATGTAGTCGTATATTTTCTCAGGAGTTACGTTTTCAACACCAATAGGCCTCGTTTTTACGATACACGACCCTTTGGTACAAAACACACGAAATGGAAACGATGTACCGTAGTACGGAGTGATGCGCTCATATTTCTTTGAAACCAAACTTATGATGGGTTTAATTACCGCCATCACAGTCCACGGTACCGTAGGTGCGTAAAATACGAGTCCTGATACACGCCCAACAATATGCAGCCTATCGATCGCCATCAATATTTCAAGTACCATGTCCGTCGCGACTTTTCTGTTTGATGCCAATGAACCCAGACTAGTAATCTCAATTTGAAACATATACACCTTATTCGCCAAATCAGGTGTTACGAGAGACGCTAGAAGTTCCCGAATTCCTCGGACCGCGCCATCCTGTGTCGGATTGACTGCAATGTTTAAGAATACGTGCGAAACTGTGGGTACCATTGTAAATGGTTCTTGCTTCAGTACATTGACCGTCCCGCCACGATACCGTCTTTTAGGTGACTTCTGTATGGACCTACGAGCTCGTCGGCGCGCGGTTTGACTGTTTCTGGAGCGTCGACGGCGTGTGGTTCGACTGTTTCTCGAGCGTCGACGGCGCACTGATGAATGTGACTTCATCTGTTGTACGCTAGTCATGAAAATATTTATCCCTTCACGGGAACATGTCGTTGTAGACGTACCTTTACCAAATGGGAAACGTGAAAAGATACCATGGTAGCAATGCAAAACAACCACACACGTAGATAGAGATCATTATCACATTCCGTCCCGATGGGAATAATCATGAGCGGGAACAGGATACCGAATGTCGCTGTCAGGTTGTTGCAATAAAAGGATTTGTCGAATACAAACGGTCCGAGTGCTCCAGTACACACACCTAGCCCTGTTGTCACCCACTCCGGTCCAAATTGTGTAAGATATCCAAGCACCTTCCGTACACTAGCCTTGTCGAAACCCAACGTTGCATTGAACCCAAGGAACACTGCGTTACTGTCAATGACTCTACCATCACGGTCACTGAAAGTGGTGTTGTAGAAGACACGGTGATCGTAATCTACTTTTATATCGAAATTGTGGCGACGGTGGGTGATGATGTTCAACGCCCGTTGATCATCCGCGACGTCACACTCGATCATTTCGGCGGTCAGTGCCGCAATATCACGTGCGTATCCCATGTACAGACCCGAGTTTGCAACGGTATGGTCGTTAACTCCAAATATACGTCTACGACCCGATCTCCACATTGTGGACTCAAGTGTTCCATGGGATAGGAGAATGCGACACCCTTGCTTCTTGAATCGTTTCACTGCCAGTTTCGGGTGTTTAGCTATGGAGGTATCAAACCCATCCAGGAAGATGATAATGTGCTCCGGCTCCTTGTTCTGTGCAAATTCATGCACGAACTTGATCTTGTCCATGAATCCATTCCACTTCGTTCCGAATCCACCCACATGGATGGATGGGCAGTCCTGAAGGAGTTGGTCAAACTTCCCTTGAGAATGAGTTGCGTACGTAATGATAGAAAACGTCATGTTGACCATGGCTGAACGAAAAATAAACATTCAATTCAACCGCAATTCACCGTGCCTTTCTGAATATTAACGTTTTGACTGTAAGAATCGCGATCACGATAACGACAATATCAATCCATAGAAATTTAGAATACTCCATGACCGCTCTGATTGCACGAGGAAACGATATCTCCCCAGGGTACCCTATGAAAACGGCGGTTTGCTCGTTATCGTGTTTGCGTTCCTTGAATGATAGATTCCTAAAAATCAAACCATCCATATCCACATCGAACCATTCGCTGAGCCTATTAAATGCACGTTGATCGTCACCCATGCACGTTTTCTCAATTTTCTCGGCCTCCCTCATTAATTGAACTATCTTCCCTGCAGGACCCATGTACATTCCTGCGTTCGCGACGGCCTTGGATCCGAACATGCGCCGATGGAGCCATTTTCCAATGATTGGTATGTCAATATTCTTGCATGATACCTGCTAACGTGATACATGCAACCAAACGATCCAAGCGTGTACAAGTCGTATTTCTCACGCATTAGGAAGTCGTCAACACGGTAAAAATCCAAGCGTTTTACGTTGGACATGAGCTGTGCGTCGTCTTCTAAAATAAGGACGTTTCCATCAACGTTTTTGAACTCCTTGCAGACGTTCATGTATGCGTGCACGATATCCGTATTGCTGGACACTACACAAGCTGACTTTCTGCACCTCCTGTACCCTCTGTTTCGCTGCACATACGTACGTCGACAAAGTTTCCTCACCGAGTCGAACGTGGGCTCCTGGATACGTTGACTGTCGTACATTGTCAGTACAATTGCACAATGTACGGATGGTAGGAGTGGATCCTCATTCTCACAGAGCAACGACAGTTCATAACAACGTCCCATTTGTAGTTTCTCATCGTAAAAAAGGCTACTGTGGTGAACGACGCTGAGTCTACTGCAGGTCTGGTGGGACATTACGACACGGATATGTTTTCCATTTATCTGTGACATGAATAACATCTGCACGTAAATCGTGTTCAGACTTTATATCATTCGGATTCAAAACCCCCAATGCAGGCGTTCGTATTTCCCCAGTGGTGTTCGCGATTGCCCCTGTAATGGCATAACTCCCACATCCAGTGACGACGAAATCGGCAAACGCTATTGTTGCAAAATCATCGTCAGCGCTCTGAGTAGATTCACGCAATGGAATCCCAGTGTGAGAAATCATTTCTCGCACCTTTCTCTTTATACCCTCACCTCTACCTAAATCAAAACTCTTGGTTGAGTATTTGGAAAGGCCTGTGTGTTTCATACCACCATCCAGGAGGAGTATCGATGTAGGTCCTAGCTCTACAATTTGACTGACGATATGCTCAGGTGTAACGATGTTTATACCATAGTCACTGTTTGCCAGGAAGTCCCCCAAACGGTAGTGTACCACACATTGTCCCTTCGTATAGTAGTCGTATCCATTTCCGAAGTACTCAGTGACAGCCGTTGTTAGTTCCCTTCTAAAGGTCGGAAGGTGACGAATGATCGTCTGGTAATCGTACGTTAAAAACATCCTTGGTCCGAATTTTGCCACCCTGATACGGTACGAGGTGGGTGGCAACGTGTGAAGATATCGCACGAATCCGGTAACATGTGAATCTAACAGTGCATAGAAACGACGCGACGTATTTCGGCTGAACCACAGGTCGATCTCGTTGCCGAGACGGTATGATTTGTGTTTTCGTTGGAAATGTGTAAAAACTGCAACCATTGCAAGACATCCGACGACTATCCTGTACTCCCTTGCAACAAAAATCATTTCATTCGTTGTTACAAACGATCGGAAAATACATCCGACGTTTCAACGCAAATGTCTCCCTATTCTATACTTCACTACGCGACGTGTAGGGAAGACCCGTACCTACCGTCGGTGCGGCGCGCCTTCATCCTCACCCTCACTACCGAACACGGAACGCGACGCATGGCGATGCGGGACAGGCGAGGCCCATTGTACAAGCTGTGTCGCAAGACGTACGTCCAGTACAACACGCCATGGAACGTGTGCGGCACCAAACCGTCCCACGTGCACAACACGGCGACCGACCTTGTGCACGCCTACACGCACCTCGCCAGGCACGTTTTGGAAACCATGAAACCTGGTGAGGACCATGTCCTCTTCCTCGAGGACGACGCCGAGATTCTGCGCGACGACCCCCGACTCTTCCGCGAGGTCGACACTTTCCTAAACGAGAACGAGTACGACATTTATTCACTTGCCTCGTTCGGGATCACGACGCGTTACAAACAAAATCATCGCAGATTTGGATCCCTGTTTGGGTTCTCACAGGCCATCGTGTGGCACAGGAATGCGTTGCACCGCTTGTTGCAGAGCAACGTCAAGGAACACATCGACGTCCACTTTCTTGGGTCACTCTCGCGCAAATTCACCCACAGGACACCCCTGGTGGTGCAAACCTTTGAGGACACTCCGAATACGAAGACCTGGTGCTTCCAGTGCAAACAAAGTTCACTGGAGAAGCACGCTGTCCGGGCATGGCTGTTCCTACTTCAGGACGTGCTCAAATTGCGTACACAACCTCATGGTTGGCATATGCTCCAACGCATTGGAAATGTGGAAAACATGGTTGTTGTTATCGTAGTCGTCGCGTGCGTTTGCATTCGCCTACCAGGAAATGTCCATCCAACATACAAATCGTCATGACGACCGTGTGCCAGCGTCCCGGGTTCGTGGTCAGCCTTGCGCCGACGTCGGAACCGCGCATTCAGATCCTTCGCATGGACATCAGCGAGGTGCCCGTCGGGGACGACCTGGAGGCGATCATGGTCATGATCTCCACCTTCGTCCAGCACCACGAGGGACGACTTGTCATCCACGCGCGGCACGTCGAGACGGACAAACTCAACCCTCCCGACCTGCAGGGTATGCTTTCCATCGTCGGAAAACTCATGGAACTTAAGGACATGGTGGAAACGAAGCTCAAGGGGACCATTGTCCAAGGAAAGTGCATCGACGACCTCGTCCTCGTGACAAAGAATCTCTTTCTAAGTCTCTACAAACCCAGGAAACCGTTTGACATCGTCGCGTCCGAAAAGGACGTCAAACACTTTCTCACCGGCATCCTCGAGCACGAGGCGGAGAAGCGCCAGCGCAAGGAGTCCAAGTGTAGTTAGAATTCAGAAGGGACGACGTCACGACGAAGAACACGATGCGGTGTCGTGTGCAGGAGTGTCGACACGCGTGGACGCATACGACCGTCGCCCATCGATGCGGAACGTGTGGTGGGACGGGACACGGACAATTGGAATGTGCGAATCCGGCACGTCGCCGTTCGCTCGAATCTTTTTTTCACGAGGTGTTGCGCGACAACCACTGCGACGTGGCGCTCTGTCCCAATCCCCAAACGCATCAACGCGACGCGCACGTGTGCGCGACGTGCGGTACGCGTGGAGGTGATTGTGCGTGCGCCTCTCCTCACGTCGCACGCCGCTGTCCAATGTGCAACACGCACTCGTCGGTGGACCTCACCACCGAACTCTACACCGGCACGGATTGTGTGGTGTGCATGCAACCCGGACCCGTCGTGGTGTTCACGTCGTGCAGGCACGCCACGGTGTGCAGATCGTGCGCGTTACGACTCTGAACATGAACCCGGATGCGTACGTGAGTACGATCCCTGCCATTCCGAATGCAACGTACACGGTAACGCGATCGTCCACGCAGCGTTGCCACAGGAGAAACTCTCGCTCGGTGTACATCCTTTTGATTGGTACAGATTCCTTTTCCACTTTCACATTACAAAGACACACATGCCCAGACGTCGTCGGTCGTCTTCGTGTCGTAGACGTGGTCGTCGGTGTCGCGCCTCCCGCCTGCCCAAACGCAGCGGTCGTCGACGCTCACGACGCACTCACCGGGTACCACCGGTCATAGGATTTCCGGCTGGAGCGTCGAACGAAGCATGGTACTACTCCGAGTCTACGTTGTCGGAACCCGTGCGTGCTACCGTCATCAAACTTCCAACAACCGAGAATCGTGATGCCGAAACTCAAACGGCGTCACCTCTCACCACAACGACGACGTCAACACAGGTCGTCGGGACTGACGTTCGCGAAGCACAAGACGATTCTCAGAAAACCTAGTCGATTAGGAACTCGCCAATGACGATTGGCGATGACTTGCGGTAAAGGCGGCGTCCGCACCGGTAGTGCGTTGCACGCGAACCACCTCCGACACCGAACGGAACGCCTGTGGTGCTCGTCTTCCATCAAATGTGAGAGCGCGTCCACCGTCGATTCCATACTGTGACGCCGTGGTTACCGCGTCCTGGTTTGCGCCAAGGAAGAGAACGCGCCAACCTCGATCCGTGCACCGTTGCACCGCCCAACGCACCTGCGCGACGGTGGAGGCGGAGGCGTTGTCGATGCCATCTGTCACGACGACGACGGTGGTGCAATCGTGAGGGTCGCGCTCCTCGTACTCCACCGCGCGCACGATGGCATCGCGCAATGCGGTGGTCCCGGACGTACTCCGTGTGGCAAGCGACGTGAGGACGTCTCCCTTGGAACGTCGCTCTCCGAGCGTCACGATGTGGTTAAAGGTCGTGAATGTCACGACCGCCTCCTCTGGTAAGTCGTCGATGACCTCGCGTGCTCCAGCGTACACGTCGTCATTCATGGAAGACATGCTTCCGCTTTGATCGAGGACGACGTGCATGGAGGGGGAGGAGGAGGCGGACGACGACCGCATCGCCTCCTGACGGTGCACGGCAGGTGGTTCCAATGGTGACGTCTCGAATACCGAAAGACGCGTGCCGGTGCGTGTCACAAAATAGACGCTGCTTGCATCGCAATTTAGCCACGCAGTGTCCACGTTTCCGGTTTCGTTGCAGAGCCGGTGGAGTTGATCGATGTATTCGTCGCGTAGAATCACATGCGATCCGTCCTCTAGTTGCAATGTGAGACGTTGCGACAGATCCTCACGTGAAAGACCACGCAGGCGTTGCAGGGAAAACGGAGTCAGGGGAGACATCATCAGTCCTTCTGGTTTTTGTTTGGTACCCCCTGTACCAAACACACACTGACATGGCGCTCATTCCATTCCTTTTCCTAGACGCGTCGAACGCCGCCATGTACATGGAACGTTGGAAACCACAAATGATTGCCGGACAACTGGTGTCTGTCAGCGGAGTTAACGCCTACGCTCGGGCACACATTCATCTCCGTAACCCAGACTGTGTCGGGATGTTGGTAAACATACGCAACATGGGTTATGTGATCCACAAGAGCAAGGACGACGCGTATGGCGTTGTGTCCTGCCTGTGGCCGACCGGTGAACCATGTCTCCAAGGATTTCGCGACCTACGTGAATGGTGCGACTGCATGCTCGACGTAGACGTGGATGGCACACACCTTGAGGACGAGTTGGAGCGAGAACTTTGGGAGCTCTCCATTTTCGACGCGTAGCAAAAATACTCCTCCTCCGTTGAGTATCACACACACACACACACACGCGATGCCGCGCTCTCCGCGTCGTCAGACCATGTACGCCATTGGAACCAACCACAATGTGCGTCTCGACGACCTTCCCATCGCCGTCGCGAAGAAGGTCACACAGGCGCAACGTGCCGAGATGAGAGACCGTCACGAAAAGCAACGCAAGGCGATCTCTGCCGAATTGAAGCGTGTGGAGGCGCGCATGAAGTCAGACGCCTTCGCATCGGACATACGCAAGCGACTGTCCAAGATCCGCACTGAATTGAACAAGAGTCCGAAGAAACGGAAGAGGAGTGTGCGTTTTGCACCGGGTGTGAAGAAGCGGTGATACATTGAAGTCGCGATCATGGAACATCGGAGTCAATTTCCACAACATGTACAGACATGTTGAAAAAAAATTCGTCTGGTATGACATGCTCTCTCACATGATGGCACACCCTCCGTCCGTTTCACACTGTTCCGCCTCTGCATTGTACTTGGTCTTTCGTCCGCAGACGGTCGACGAGTCCACGACACATTGCCCGGACGCCTCATCGAAGGTGAGGTGACGCCCCTCGCACACAGACGCGTTGTCTGTGGTGACATCGACGGTGGAGACGCATTTGCCGTCCTCGAAGGTCATGGTCGCATCGTCGCACACACTCTTGTTGGCGACGCAGCGACCTGTCTCCGCGTCCAGGGTAAGCGTACCGCAAATGTCGGCGGTGGGGACGCAGCTCTTCGTCTCCGGATCGTACACAAGGTCGCCTCCCCCACACGCGTCTTCTGGCTTTATCACGGCGCTACACTTTCCGTTTTTCCATTCTGTCGTGTTCGTGTCGCACAATGTGTCATTCATTACCGACTTCACACCTCGTTCGAAGGCATTCATACGCTTCGAAACCGTTTTGATATTCCCGTCCTCCTTGGATTCAATCATCAGGTCACGAACACACCATTCGTGGTGTCCCTGGTCGTTGTGGGTGTAGGTAGTATCGGTCTTCAGTTGACGACGCATCGTGTAGCGAGAACCGCTCTTGATGAGTCCGTCGCACGTGTCTAAATTGTCACACATATTACCTGCCTTTTCCTTTGTCATCCAATAGGCGCCCGTGTCCGGGTCGCGAATGTTGTGCAACAGGAAGTTGCTCGTGTTGTGGTGCCGAATGGGGGTGTATCCGTCCGGACAGTCGTGCGATGACATGTGAGAATATTGCATTGACATGTAACAAAAAAAAAATGACGACTCTCCAATCTCACACCTCAGGACCCATTTCCGCACCCTCCTCAGCCCCGAAACACACGGCGGAAAACGTCGAGTGTCATGTCCGACACAGCCATCTGGTGCGTCCCGCACAGATAGATGACCTCGTAGAACTGAAGGATGGATCCCGGTGTGCCACCAAGGACGCGGATGACGTCGTAGTAAACACTCGTCGTCTCCTCGTTGCGCAAAACGGTCTCGAGCGGGGGTAGAATATAGTCGACACACTCGTGCGTCATGAGTGGGTCGGGTTGTCCCGCCGCCATGTTCGCGATCGTTTGCTGAATCGCCGCCGGAATGCGCGCGCGCATCGCATCCTCCTCCACCCATGGGTATGTGTCCACCACACACGTGTACGAGGAGGACGCAAATTGGAGTGCTGCCCTTGCCGCGAGATCGTGTACGCCTGCATTCCATGCTCGGATCTTATGAGATGCAAGTGTGATGTCGGTGGTGTTGTTCGTGACCGTATCGTCTGCGACGGGAGGGAGAAAAACTCGCACATCCACATTGTGGAGGTCTGAAAAGTCCTCAAGGAGTGCCGCGTGTAGTGCGGACTGAGAGAGCGACCGCTCCTCCTTCGTCGTGGGAAAGGCGTCCACAGTGGCACTCACGCACACAGTCCCATCCTCCAGGGTTTGGATGCAGGAAAACTCCTTGTCCAATGGGAGACCGACGGTCTGTGCCGTCTCGAACATGCGCGCAGTGAGTGACTCCATGGTGTTTCTTTTTGGTTGGTACCGAAACGCATTCGGCGCACATCTTTGTACCAACCACACCTCTGTACCAACCAGAAAGGAAGTGATAAAATGGCGGCAGGCAATGAGGTTCAGCGCATGATACAGCAGGTCTTTGTCAAACAGTTCAGAGTGCACCCTCTCACGTTTGCGACAGCACGCGAGATGCACCGTACGGGCGACACGCCACTCACTGTCGTCACGTGCTGGTGGATGGCGTTCAAGTTCGAGGAGACCAACCCCACACTCACCGTGGACGAGATGCATCACATGTTCCCCACCATTGTGGACATCGACCAATACGCGCTTCAGCTCCGTGAGACGGAGAGGATGGTACTGGCTCGCCAGAACTTTTGTATGCCATACATGACGCGCATGCGCGAAATCTACGACCTGCTTCCCTCGGAGACCGCGGACAAGTACCACGGATGGCTCACGACCCTACAGGACTATCGTGTCATCCACATGCTCTCTGCGTCGCATTGGGTGCAGATTCTCACTCCGGCGCTGCAACGGACGCGCGTTTCCCCTACGCTCCAGCTATTGGCCCTCACCTTTCGTCGTCGCCATCGTCAGCGTCTTTGTCCGCTCACGCCACGCATCGGACTCAAGCGTGAGGGACCCGCCCTGGTTACCACCGGAGTCCGGAAGAAGAGTCGCAACATACTCTCCATTCGCATCATCGACCCGTTCAAGTAGATGACCGAAGTCGCGTTCTGCATGCATCGCATCACGAATCTCGTTCTCCATCGAACGGGGGAGCGATGTACTACAGCCCATGTGTGTGTGTGTTACTGTAATGCCATGCATTTTCGATGCTCATGAGAGACGGATGAGGCACGAAACGCCTTTTTTCACAGTCCTCAAAAATCGATTTAAATGTAACAAGACCTGGATGATGCGTTTCCGGATCGTCATACGTCGCCGGCGCACGAGGAGCGTCACAATCCTACCCATCGATTGGGAGCGAATGACAAACTGGTTGTCGGACATGGAGGAATGTCTTCCGGAGGGAGTGTATTTGCAAGTGTGCGACCTCACAAAGCAACTTCACTCTGCTCAAACGTTGCATGAACAGCGCGACCTCCAACAGGAGTTGAGGTACCGAAATGAAGATCAGTGGGCATTCGCTAAAAGAAATTCGCTATGTTGTTGAGTCATGTGTCGAGGTGTACCACACGTAGGGGCACCTCCTCCGCGGGCGGGGCGTTGCGTGACCAACGGGACATGTTGCACAACTTTTGAAGAGAGTTGCGCCGTCCGCGAAGAGAGTACACATGGCGTCCTTTGCGGTGCACTCGTCTCCACGCGAATTCAAACTGAAGCGCCTCCTGACGCGTGCGGAACCCACTGACTATGGTGCGCACCACCCAGGGACGGGCAGTTTCCGTCTGTCGTGCCCCTCCGCATATCTCACCGTTGTGCTGTCGAAGACGACGGCGCACGCTGCAGCACGTGCAACCAACGTACGTTCGACGCGGACGTTTGGTACTTTGAAGCAGGTACACACAGGGAGTACACGTACCAACCAAATCGTCGTCCTGCATGACGACCGACGCCGCTCCTCCCGTGGACTATCTCCATCGCCTCGATCTGACACAGATGACGATGACCGGAGGTGTGTCGAAACGAGGCACCTTTGGTGCCGTCGCAAAAATACGGGAGGATGAGTTTCCGACGTTTGTGCTGGCGAAGCCATGCGTGGTACACGAGATTACTCGCAACGGAAACATCGTCTTTCGTGTTACCAATCCACTCGATCGCGACTCTCTCTTCGGACTGCAGAGTTCGATGATCGTGCTCCTGTTCTCCCTCATGCCCATGACGGATGGTATGACGTGCAACGATGCGACATCGATGGTACGACGCGTGGTCGTACACGACGAGGAGGAGGACGCCGTTCACTTTTTGGTGTGCGTCACGCGCGACAAACCCGACTGCATTCATCGCCCCACACGAATTCACGTGCGTCGCGATCCCGACGACGCCGTCGAACGCAACGTCGGTCTCCATCGTCTTCACGAGGGACAGAAGGTGTACCCTATCTTTCACGTGTCCGGCGCCTCCATGGATCCATCCTCGGACCGACTCGTACCACACATCAGCGTGAGCGACGTGATCGTCTGCTGTTGCGAGGAGGAGGATGACCAGGGGGCTTGAACGCCCACATGATGAGTGCCAGATAGCGACGGTACGTAGGGTGTTCGCGATACGATTTCATGTGGCGCGCCACGAAACCATTCCGCTTCTGTTTCCACGTCTCACCTCCTCGCACCCCCGTCGGGAGAGGACGTGACGCCATGGCACGCGCGCTCCCCGCGCGTTCGTACTCGCGCATGAACCCGTGTGCGGACCGAGCAACCACACTCACTCCATGCCGCTCCGCCTCCGACTCGTACGCGTGTGCCGCGGCGTACGACATCCACGGATACATTTTGACGGTGTTACCTACTCGGACGAGATTTTCTTTTCCGCGACCCTGTAGACTGTCGCGTGCATGGGGGAACGTATCGTCGGCGCACGCGTTTGTACGAGATACTCGTGCGATGTGTGCGCCGGTTCACCTCGTCCTTGGCACGGTACAGCCAACGCAGGAGAGTTTCTCTGTTTTGAAGTGCCTGCGACAGTGGGTGACGATGCATGTACTCTCGAAAGTGCGTCCCGCAAACGGGGCAACTGATTACAGTCGGTAGCGATTCGAGAAGCGATTTCCATGCACGCCTCTTTTTCTTCACCTCCGTGCGCGAAAACTCGCCGTCGTCTTCGCACTGACGTCTGTGAGGAAAGTCAGAGGCAAGGAGAAACAGGGAGTCCCATGTGCGCCGCCCCCAATGCTGTTGGTGATGCGAATTCCAACTGCTGTAGAGTTGAGACGGGGACGACGGTCGTCCACGACGTGTGTATGGATGAGACATATTTTGCGCGTCGTAAAAAAAAATGAAGTTTCTTATCGGGGCGATCGTCGTTGCGTACGTGTCCGTACGCAATGTGACGGTGCGCGTCGCTCTGCACTACCTCATTCACCCTCACCAATGGAGGGCGCTCTCCTCCATGAGCGAACACGGAATGTTGCACACGGCACGACGACCCGCATAGGACTCAACGCATGTCCAAATTCATGTAAATCCCTTTTTCACATGCCGCAGGACCATGACCAACAAGCCAGCGGCAACGATCCGATCAAACGCATCGTGTGCATACATACCGATGTAAAACGCAATCAACATTTCCACAACTGATGTAAGTCTATGTTGCAACCTGTTCTGACGGTAGCAAAACACCTCTTGTATCACATGTTCCGTTGCAAACACTATGAAACACGCTGCTACAGGGTACCTGCCATCCATAGAGTACTTAACCGCTAATAAATAGCACGTCAAACGAAGAATCGCCTCCGATACTAGTGCGTTCCGAATCTTTGCCTCTGAACTCATGTTTCGTATACACGTACCGTACGAATTGGGAATACATTTTATGACAATTGCAAGTATTACAAGAACACCCAACAACCTGTTCGAAAATGGACGCGGTTCTGTGACACTCATTCTCTTCCATATGCGTCACAAAAAAAAGAAGTCTCACCCAAGCATCGACGACCACTGACGCGCACGGATCCTCATCAGGATGGTGCCCAACAGATTCTTCCCCGGTGCGGACCAGGTGGGGTCGTGGGGATTCGTCTGTTGTATGCACTCATCCCGTGTGGAGAGCAAATGCGCGAGGACATCTACGTTCTGCAACGCCTTGAGCGTGCACCCGCGCTCGACGATCGTTTCGGCGACGTCCGACCAGGCGTCGGCGTCGAAGTTGACGACGGCGCGCCCAAGTGATTTGATCGTGGCATAGTCCGAGGTGTCCATGATGGATTGCATCACTGTCTCGTTTCCGGGAAACGTGCGCGTCTTGTGCCACATCATGTACTGTTCGACGGACGTGAACGTACGTTCTTCGTCGACGATGCGACACACGTAGCCATTGTTGAGGGGATGGTCATGGTCGTTGGACGTGAAGGTCGCCATAGTCCTTTTCTTTTTGAGTTGGTACGGTGTTGTACCAACCAAAGCAAGGAGGGTGAGTGTGTGACGCCATGCGTCCCTCCTCGCGGCACTGCCGTCCCATGCAACCGTTCAACGATGGACTTCCGCTCCGTGTCGTGCGTCTGGATGGAAACGGAGGGATGGGAGTGGTGGACGCGTCGCGACGGCGCGTGTGGAAGGAAAACGACCTCGCCTCATTTTTCACGTCGTTCCATCCATCATCCGTCGTGGAGATTCCGTCAATTCCCGACCATTATGGAACATGGCACGGCACGTCGATCGGTGGTCTCAGCGATACGGTACGCCGCACCGGAATTCTGCAGGCGAATCCCAAACACAAGGGTGCAGTGATATTGTTCGTCACTCATGCTCCCGAGGATTTGAGCACCATGACGTCGGAATTGGACGCGTGGGAGGTCGGCTACGCCATGGGTGACGTGGAAGAGATGAACGGGTACGGTCGCGTCGTCGAGTTGGTGGTGTACGATCCAACGCAACTGTCGCGCGTGGCCGCCCTCGTCGCACGCACGGGTGCGACTCCTCTTCTCGAGGACTCCGATGTGGACGCACGACGATCCATCGGCATCGAGCGTCTGGATCGCATCGACGCGCAAATCGTGTCGCGCGACACGAACATGGAGAACGAGGGTGAGGACGCGTATGGAGTGCGACGCGGTCGCGAGAATTGGCGGTTCCCATGGATCCCGTCGTCGTGGACCCGCGTTCCCCTCACGCTCGACCACATGGTGGAAAACCTGCTTCACGATGACATTTCCTGCATTCCTCAACCCCTCTGCCAGCACGTGGCACGGTGCCGTATCGAAATGGGACTTTACGACCGCATGGGGACGCTGTGGGTGAAGTCGGAGCATGCACCCACGGAACACGAACTCAAGGGAGGTCCTCTCATTCGGTACCCGCACCGTATCGTTCTCCAGAATGAGCATCTCCGCCAGTGTCTCTCGTCGGGGCGTACCACCATCACCACCGACGAACTGCGTGATTGGGGGTTGGAACACGTGGACCACGCACGCTACCTGGTCGAAGCAGCGGACGGGACGTGGTACCGCCCTCGCGATACGCGCAACCAACTTATGAGTCACATCCCGATGCAGCGGTGGGTGAGCTGCGCACTTTCTGAGGAACAGTCGAAACAACTGTGCACCTGCTTCTACCTACTTCTCGTCGAGGGCGTCCGTGATGAGGAGGTGCGTCACGCCATTCATCTCATTCTCTTTCGATACATGGTGGAACGCGGATACACAAGCCGACGCATGGGCAAGTACACGCAGGACGCGAAGCACATAGGCAACGGCGACGAGTTTCGACCCTTTCGTCGGCTGACGCAGTATGCTCCGGAACGTCTCCCCGTAGAGGTGCTGAGCAAGTTGTGCGGTCGTGACGGGCGGTTGAAGAATCGAGGGTCCAAGGGGACGCGAAGCAAGTACCGCACGACCAACCGGTATAAACCGACACGTCGTCTGAAGCGTTCACGCGAGGACGAGCAGGCGATGGTCAAGGTCGATCAATGATGTCGCCAAGTACCACAGGATTACCCGGTTGGTAGTCCTCAAGATCCCCTAGGAGAGTGTCGTCGCGACGCGCGCAAATGTAGAGACGTTTGCGCACCTGAGGTACACCAAAGTCGGCAGAATTGAGCACCGCGTGCGTCGTGCGGAACCCCCACGACGAGAGGGTGTCCAGGATGGAGGCGAACCGCGCACCTCCGTCCATGGTTCGCAACTGCGGCACGTTTTCCAACACGACCCGCGTGGCACCCGAGTCGCGCACCGCAGTGAGAACCTGTTGGAAAAAGTCGCGACGTGTGTCCGTCTCGCTCTTGTAGGTGTTGGCGGAACTAAAGGGTTGGCACGGAAACCCCGCGGTGACGAGGTCCACGCGGGGCCATTCGGTCACCCCGTAGGCGTCTCCGAGTGCGTGTGCGGTCGGGAAGTTTTGCGTGTAACATGTGATTGCTGCAGGCATGATCTCGCTAAAGTACGTTTGCGTCACGTTTGTCGTCACCTGTGCGAGTGCGAAACCGAATCCGCCGACCCCGGCACAGAGATCCATGTGTCGCACGGGTTCGTCGCCTTCGATCACCCGACTCAGAGCGTGGCGCGCACACGGCACCGCCACGGCGTTTCCGATGCACTTGTTCCACCGTTTTTCGGGAAGGATGAACGAGTCCGGGAATCCCTGAATGCGAGCGTGTTCGCGCACCGATGCCTGCCGACGAAGATCCCAGAACTTGACGGTGTGCGAGCACGTCACAGTGTTGCACACGGAGCGCACGGAGTGGAAGTAGAGTTCCTGGAACGACTGCATGCGCGGATGGTGGTTGTGCACCCATAGACGTTCGGTATCCTGATAGTAGACCGAGCTCGCTCCCTCCCATTGAAGCACGCGCACACCTTCGTCAAAGGTTCGTGCGTACCCCTCACTCGAAACATCCACACCCGCTCCCTCCGTGTGGCGTCGTATGACTTCCAATGCCTTTGCGGACAAATCCATACTTCACTTTTTGTTGCATGTATGACAATCAATATGATGCACAATGTGCACAACGCACTGTATTGCAGTCTGTACATCATCGCTACACATGTAGTCTCGCAATGGTTCCTTGCGGCGTCATCGGAGACGACAGTGTGGTTTGGAATGCACATACTTGTCAATCTTGCAACCGCGTGGCATGCGTTTCCGTCCCTTGCACTCGTCTTCCACGGAGATCCGCACATCGCGATCGCTCACCCCGTGGGCCACGATTACGCACCCGTGGTCCTTGCAGTCCTTCTTCATCTGTACCACTGTGTCCTCTTCCGTCTATCCGTCGACGATCGGTTCCATCACGTGGCGTTCGTACTCGTCATGGGAGTTCCGTCGCTGATGTACGCCAACGATGCCGTCAATGCAATGTTGTTTGCCATCTCTGGAGTCCCAGGAGCCATCATTTACACCGTCATCGTGTTGCGGCGGCTCGGCTGGACGAACATTTCCGAACCGCGCGTTTCTGCACTCGTCAACCTTCTGCTCCGTCTTCCGCTCGTCGTTTGGATCAATGCGTCCTACCTCTCCACGCCCACATTCTCGCGACCTCCCGCGTTTGTCGTGTTTACTCAAGTGTTTCTGTCGACCTCCAACGCGATCGGGTATTCTCTACAGGCACTCGTCAGGGTACGGCGAGGATCCCGAAAAAAATAAGACATTCCAACGAACAATGCGAATAGGCCATGATCAACTGCACGGAACTTGATCACGTGTTGGATCTGACCCACGACGTGGTTGTGGACCATCCCATGGGGATTGTGATTGCCATCGTCTCACTTGTTCTCACCGGTGTCGTTCTTCTCGCGTACGGAGAACGCATCATTCGACCCGCGGGCGCGGTCATCGGAGGCGTCGCGACTCTGGTGATCTCGTACGCCATGCTCGGGTACACGGTGCGACTTGATTGCGAGGTGCGCGTCATCGTAGCCGGTGTGGTTGCAGTGTTGGTGGCACTCGCGATCTCGTGCATTCTCAAGTCGGGAATATTTCTCGTCGGTTCGGCAGGGTTGGGAGCGGTGACACACCTCGTCTACGACGCCCTCCCGACCACCCTCACCGAACCCACAAGTTCCTTCAAACTCATGGAGCGCTCTGGGTACTACTACATCGCAATGGCGGTCGCGGTCATCGGAGGTGGGATTCTCTCGTATACGCAACGAAAGAAGCTGATGCGCATCATGTCTTCCGCAGTAGGAGGCGGGTGCCTTGTTCTCGCGACGCACCTCGTGTGGATTCAGGCGTTTGACCGTGATGTACCCGCTGTGGTAGCACTCGTCCTTCTTCTCGTGTCCACCGTCTGTGGCGCGTTTCTTCAACACTATCTCAAAAATCACAAGAAAAAGCGGCGTCGACGACGGCGCAGAGAGGAGGAGTATGAGGACGAGGATGTACCCATTGGAGTTCCTGTCAGATAGGGACGTATGTTTTTTTAATGCACGGTGTAACACAATGATTCGTGTGGAGGAGTGTCCGCGTTCGACGCTCTACCGTAGATCCCACGACGGAATGCTCCTCCGTCACTATCACGACACCGATCGCTGGTCCGATCCATTCCCACCCATGTTCGACGATCGCGGACACGCACGGTGCTCTGGAAACCGGCGCATCGACCTTCTCGTCGAACAGGAACGTGCCTACGGGAGTGGCGCTCGTACCTCGCGACGCACTCCTCCGTACCTGCAGAATGCTCTCCGCGTCCTTTGCAAACACCAGACTCCCAACATCGACGCCCTGGCACGAGAATTGGAGGTGAAGACGACAACCGCGTGGTCATACGCGTACAAGGTGCTCGAAACGTGGCCGCGGGCCCACGAGGAGGCGTCGCGTCTCGTGCATCCAGAAATCCTGGACGCGGTAGAGGCGTGTGCGGAACCCCCCACGGGATCACTCAAGGAGGTGTATCAATGCATCCACAGGGAATTGAGTGCGGCACGAGAGGTCTCCGATCTGTTTGCACACATCCGTCTCGCACGAGCCTGTGTAGAGGCGAGAAAAAAATGTGAGGAAGGATGAAAGTACACGCGTCGTTCATGACAGTAAAGGCGTGGATCCTCCTTCCGCAGATGCTCATCAGCATGGTGTCGTGGATCCAGTTGATTTTCTCCATGAACCGATATCGTGGAATGCTGCGGTTCTCGCGTGCGGACGTGTGGGCGCTGCTTCTCTTTCTCCACGGAGGACTTGTACGATGGGTTGCGGCACTCTCTCTCACCAACGGCACACTTCGCTTCCAGATTCTGTCCGCCCTTGTGGGAGCACTTCTTGCGTGGATTTCCTTTGTAGTCGTCTTCAATGCAGGATTCATTCTTCCATCCCACCAACAACTTTGGGCACTGCTTATGAGTCTTGTCATAACCGCATTGTGGGAAGTGAGTAACCGTCTAGCGCTTCAACTTGCGTAAATTCGAAGATGCTACCTTTTTTTTGCCATGTGTAGAACAACCAACATCGAGGTCTACACATGAGACTCGGCTTACTTTTGACGCTACTGTTGGCCCATCCGACAGTAGCGTTTAATGCAACGCCACCGGACGGACAGGTTCCACATAGGCGTGACATCGCCGATGGGGGTGGAACGCACGATGCCCTTGACAATGATATATCATTGACCTACATTAAAGACAATGCGACCGCGCATAAACGACATTTGTCACACATTAATTGGTTGCCAACACCACGTACGGGTGCATACACATCAAACAATGTTGTCTACTTTTACAGGTTTGACAGATACCAAAACTTTATTCCCTCCGCATGTGGCGTCTTTGGGTATACGGCAGTACCAAGTCGTACTCATTTCAGTAACAACTTCAACTCGTATTACCAGGCCTTTATGAACGCGTGTGGGAATAACTGCGGCAATTTTGAGGACGTATCAAACTTCGTTGTTTGCGATTGCGGTGGTTGGTGCCCCACAAATGGGCATGACCGGACGTACGTGCAGGTGATCCCCGGTAGTGGCCAACACCAAGGTTACCAATGTAACAATCACGAGCAGAATGGTATATTCTGTTACAGAAATATTCCATCCCCGTCGCCGCCGCCGCCGCCGCCGCCGTCGCCGCCGCCGCCGCCGCCGTCGCCGCCGCCACCCTCGCCTTCGCCACCGCCGCCAGCGCCGCCGCCGCCCTCGCCGCCACCACCATCGCCGTCACCCCCGCCGTCGCCGCCCTCACCTCCGCCGCCGTCGCCACCACCGCCGTCACCCAATCCGTGTCCTCCACCCCATCCTCCCAATGCCCCTATCGCCTTCTACGAGGTCGTCCAGGGAGAGACGACGTACGAATCCCGTCTGAACGTGCGTTTGGCGTGGAGCTTCCAATACGCATCGCATACGGTGCTCCTGTTTCTACGTGAGCAGTTACGTTCAATCCTCAATGCCGAAACAGGTCTGAATTTGGAACTGATTCAAGTGACCGGATCATTTGGAGACATCGGGACCCAGGTCGGGAATCGTCGGTACTCACGCAAACTCCAAACTGCATCTCTCACTCCACCGTCACCACCTGCACCACCACCATATACCGGACGACGCCTACACTCAATTGAAAACCCCGGAAATTTGGAACACGTCCCTCGACGTCTTCAGACAGCAAGTTGCATCCACAATCTTTGTTGTCCAAGTGGTTATGAGCACGATGTCCCCGAGCTGACCGACGCCGACGAGATGACCGACAATATGATAACAGGACAGGCACATTCCAGCTACACTCATTTTCATATGGTCGGGTCTGTAGGCACCGGCAGAAGTGGGTTTGACGCATGCCGGTCTCAATGCAGGGTCCACAGCAGCTGCAACATGGTTATGTTCGGCGATTATTCGGGTGGCAATTGCTGGATGTATGCAGGCGACAGCGCCATCAATGTCGACTCGCCCACCATTTCAGAGTATGTTTCCACCAAGTGGTGCAAGCCGCCATCCCCCCCGCCACCGCCACAAATACCAGCCGCCCTTTTCCACACAACAGCGTCGCCAGCGTATTGTTATGCAGCAGATCCGCCGAGTTGGACGACCGGTGTCGTACATGGAAATCAAGCTACTATTTATGACAATTTGCATGATTGTGCTCGTCAATGTGTAATTGAACCATCTTGTGTGGCGTGTATGCAGAGGGGTAGTACAGGTGATGATTTCTTCATGGTAAGTTCATGTGACGAAAGAGTTTCTCAAGGCGGCAGCGCAGTATACTACATAGACAAATACTCACCGCCGTCGCCGCCGCCACGGCCGCCGCAACCACCACAAATACCAGCCGCCCTTTTCCACACAACAGCGTCGCCAGCGTATTGTTATGCAGCAGATCCGCCGAGTTGGACGACCGGTGTCATACATGGAAATCAAGCTACTATTTATGACAATTTGCATGATTGTGCTCGTCAATGTGTAATTGAACCATCTTGTGTGGCGTGTATGCAGAGGGGTAGTACAGGTGATGATCTCTTCATGGTAAGTTCATGTGACGAAAGAGTTTCTACACTCGGCGGCGCAGTATACTACATAGACAAATACTCACCATCGTCGCCGCCAGCAGCATTGCCTCCTCCCCCACCCCCACCCCCACCGTCGCCACCGTCGCCGCCACCGTCACCGGGCCCACCTCCCCTGACAAACGCAGGAGGTGTCATCAACTGCGTCAATGTGGCCGTCAACCCAACATTCTATGGAGCGCGTGCGGGAACAGCATGCCCATCGAATGGCCAATCCTCCAATTACTACATGCTACCCGATGGCCTGTATTTCAGGAACAACAGGGGACCTGACGAACCGAACCTGGACACCATCGACTGGTGTGGAGATGGAACGTATGAATCGCGTGTGGCAGTTGCGGACACGGCACGTGCGGCTCGCGTACAGCGCGCCGCACGTGCCGCGGCATGCATCGGTTCACCAGTAGTGGCTCACACGGTACAAGAAGGCTTCGAGTTCATAATTCCAGGATTTTTCCCCAATGACTATGGGTCGAACTGGAATACGCTCATGGTTCTCCCGACCACAAGCCTCAACATAACGTGCGAACTCTACAGGTGTCGGAAATATCCTGTGGGTTCACATAGCAGTGTAGCAACTGACAAACCACGGTGTGACGGAGTCGTTGTATATGGCCTTCAGAGTGTGACGGACCTCGAAACGTACGCGCGCGCCGAATCGTATTACTTCATGTCGTATACAACTGGTTTCACCATTGTTGTCGCGTGTACCGTCGGCGAGTGGACGGGGAGTGCCTCTGACACTGGCTGGATCCTCAAGACCGTCAACCCGTTTCCACCTCCCTCTCCTCCTCCACCCTCACCACCCTATGCACCTCCACTCCCGGGGTTGCCGCCGTACCCTCCCGGACCCGCAAACGTTGGGTCCTACTTTACAATTCTGTCGAGGTCGCAGACCGATCAAACAACCATCTCCCTTGCCCTCGAGTCGAACTTTACGTTTATTCAGACGCAGTTCATGACACCGTACAATGTCCAAACTGAGTACATCTCCGTAACCAGTACGGAAACGAACGCCGAGTGCCCCGTTGGAACACTGGAACCGTCCATGGAAATGTGTCGCAACTTCGCCAACGTGTCCGGATACCAGTTTCACCTAATTCACAGCTACAACTTCACGGGTTGCGCATTCGCGTACGCCAACGACATCTTTGGTCAACTGGATCAGCCAATTATCTACTACTCCCCCGTACCATTTCCGGGAGTAACCGAGATTTCTCTTCCCCGTTGGGGAGGATACCAACGTCTTGGATGCAGCAGCTTTGTCGAGCGGTGTTATTGCGTGCCAAAGTCGCAAAACCCACCCCGCCCTCCACCGGGACCTCCCGTTCCACGATCGCCTCCGTCGGCGCCTCCGTGGCCACCCGCGATTCCCGAATCTCCACGTTCGCCGCCTGCACTTTCACCCCCCCCTTCGCCACCGGATACGCCTACACCACCTCCTCCACCCTACTTCCCTGCCCCTACCGACTCGTATCGATGCAATGGCCAACTAAACAGTCAACAAAACTGTCTAGTGTCACTGTACGTTGCGGCGTGTCCGGCAGTGTTTTGTCCCGATCTCGTGTCGGAGGATGTCTTTCTTCCACAGCAGGACTGTTTGTACATCGACCGACCGTTTCACATGGCGTTCATCGAGTACCAGTGTATCGACTCGAACCACCGAACGATGACGTCAGACTGTATCGTTCTAAAGGATGGAGTCGGGATGGGGCGATACCTCACCTCCTATTCGTCCACAGCGGGTATGGTACTGTCGAGTGTTCTGAAGGCACATTACGAACCACGCCTACCATTTACAACAGCGCCGGCGTCGTACCCGGCGGTGGATGCACACACACCGTTGCCGGTGGACCAGCCGACCTCCATCTGCCAGCGAGTCCTTCCCGTTCGTAAGAATGTAGAGTTCTCCATCATCTTCGGGCCGCATACAAAGATCTTCCACGCACCCGACGACTATTACGTCCTGGCGTCTGACATGCTTCCGCCTCCCTCACCTCCTCCACCGTCTCCACCCCCACCGTCTCCTCCACCTCCCTCACCACCACCCTCACCACCACCACCATCGCCACCACCGCCGTCACCGCCGCCATCCCCACCGCCTTCCCCACCACCCTCACCTCCACCATCACCACCACCGTCGCCTCCACCCTCGCCTCCGCCATCACCACCGCCATCACCGCCACCTTCACCACCTCCACCCTCACCACCGCCGCCATCACCCCCACCGTCGCCTCCTCCCTCACCACCGCCGTCGCCTCCGCCGTCGCCTCCACCGTCGCCTCCACCGTCGCCTCCACCGTCGCCTCCACCCTCACCGCCTCCGTCGCCACCGCCGTCGCCACCGCCATCGCCACCGCCATCACCGCCACCATCACCACCGCCGCCATCACCACCGCCGCCATCACCTCCACCGCCATCACCTCCACCGCCATCACCTCCGCCGCCATCACCACCCCCACCATCTCCACCTCCACCATCACCTCCA
>Ga0315315_10000482_pt1 | contig 33454 bp, 47 predicted proteins | sample M140m3416metaG_FD_203699 | JGI IMG/M metagenome (GOLD analysis project Ga0315315, IMG submission 203699) | Ammonia-oxidizing marine archaeal communities from Monterey Bay, California, United States - M1 40m 3416 | ecosystem: Environmental > Aquatic > Marine > Intertidal zone | place: USA... | reverse complement strand
AAATTGTTCGACTTCATGTTCAATTTCTATCTCCTGTCCGAATCTTTCTTCGCACTCTTGTTTTATTCTGTCGGTTGGTTGCCAATCTTCCGTCATAATTACTCTATCAATTTTCATAGTTGCTCCAGATGTACACCCACGTATGTCAGTACATGGGTATATAACATCTCGTTATTTCTATACACCCTGTATAGAATTCATTAAGGATAGACAGGAAAACTAGCCATAGAAACCTATCTATCCCATACATGCTGAGTAATAGTACCTTACTCCTCAGACTTACAGTTCGTATGTTCTGTATACCTCCACGTAGTTTTCATAAACTTCTATATCAGCAGTAAAGTCATAGCCGTCAGCAAGACTATTACGTGTCTCAAAAAATTTAGGTTTGTTTCTGTACTGCATATACATTCTACCATAGTACGCTTTGTAGTTGTTGTTTAATTTGAATATATCTCCAACAGTATCTTCATCTCTATGCCACCTGATGATACTCAGAATATCCTCAATGGAATATCTGTTACGTTTTTTAGCAGATTCATCAGCGTACCTGACAATCAAAGCAAATACTTTTGGATTGTTCTTGTGAAAATTAGCAAAGTCATTTGGTTTAACCAACTGATCTATTTTTTTATTTTCCATTTCACCTATTAACATGTTCTTAAGTCTACCCATTTTTATCTTTCCTCGTGATGTTGTTCCATTAAATAATCAGATACGCATATAGCTTTCGACAATCTTTTCTTTATTGTTCCAAGATGTTTATACTTATCAACCCATTTATACACAACGTACAAAGTGTGTGCGTCCAACGAACCGTATTCCAATATTGTTTCTTTCTTCATAATCACTCCTATATTAATAATAAATCTTGTTGTCCAGATGTTTCTACTTTGTCGTAGTTCTTATGCCAATCACATTCTTTAGGTATCCTATCTTTCATAATCTCTATGTTATGAATAGATAATTTCTTAATCATGTATCCGTGCATATACTCTACACGCTCTGGCAAATCCAATGGTATAGATGTAATGACATTACTTTTATACCCTGTCTCAGTTATGTCGACAATAGGAATAGGATTATTAATATCCCTATTGTCTTCATGAGGATTTGTAGAATGAAATGCAGTCCAAAGAAAATAGTTTTGTTCTCTTCTAAATTCAGCATACCTCTTACTTCCAAAGTCAATCCTGTCTGCTGGTTGTCCAGACGCACCAGTATAATATCTAGTGTCGCCGTCGTAACATGCGTCAAACCTGTAAGTCTGCCAAACTTTTTGCCCTCTATAAATTTCTAAGAATGTACCTTTCAAGTATTTCATTTTCATTCTTCGTCACCTCTATCCAATGTATTAGTATCAGGGTTAAAATATCTTACACTCGTATAGCCAGTCTTCAGGGAATCACATGTGATTTTATATCTGCCTTTGTCCAGAGCATGTACTCTAAAGTCTTTTAACCTTTGTCCAAAGAATCGCATAGTTGCTTTGCTAAAATAGTAAGGCGATGAATCCATTGTTAATCTTTTTATTTCGTATATCGTTGGTCTTCTCATTTTGTTTACCTCAAAAATATATTAAGAATGTTATTGTCAAAGCTATCAACAAACTCATAACCCAGAACCCAACGAATTCATATTCGCCAATTGACCATAGGGTATAGATATAGATAGCTAGCCCAGTGACTAAAGCACAAAAACAAAATGCACCTAAGCCAATGTACATGCACACAATTTGGTCTGTCATTTTTTTGCCTCTATTGGTTTGTCTCTCATCTGATATCTAGATTGATTTTTCATCATTCCACTAACAAAATTCAAAACATCTGGAATGTTTTTCACATCAACTATTATGCCGCCGTCAATAAATTTGCCGTCTAGATATACATCAAAATCTGTGCCAGATGATTGAGTACTTTCACGCATTACAATTTCAATTATTGTTTCTTCACTCATATATTCTTTCATGTCTTTCTCCTGTCGCGATCGCGGAGAACTTTGTTCCTCGCGTCCGCGACTTTTTTTATTTAGTGTTGTGTCCTGGAATGTTCTGTTATTCCATTAAGCAAAGCAAAGCTTGGAACTAATGCTTCATCATCTCCCAATTCAACTTCGACAAATTGACCAGATAAGATTCTTTTTTCAATTTCTTTACCGTTCAATTGAAGCCAATAATTTCTATGCTTCGCCGTTGTTACTGAATTTTTCCAAAGCTTTGCACCCCTGAATATTGAACTATTCAACATCACTACATTGCTTTCTGTATTCCAGACACCAATAACTCGGTTGTATGATAAGAGCGTTTGATTCTCATTAAATGTCACAATGTGACTATTTAAACCGATTCGCTCAACGCTCACGTTTGGTAACTTTTCCATATTATATTCCTCATATTATTTTAATTAGATATCTGGACACATCTGCCCAGATACCATAATTTATTATACTACAGATTGAACTATAGTACATGTATTTAAGCTAAAGATACGTTGTCATAATCACGTACTTGACCATATACTGGACGCTTAGTCTGAACTTTTTCTTTCAGTCTAGGTGCTGTCCAAGTCTCGCCAGTCAATTCTAGATAAGCATTGGATAGTTTATTCAATGTCATCTCATGATTGCTTATAGATATCTTGTAATATCCAGAACGCTCATCCAACATCTGGACTAAACCGTCATCTCTTTCTGCTTTCTCTTTAGCATTCTCTTCTTTCAAGTCAGCTAGTACATTAGATTGAGCTTTCTCTATTTTGAGTTTGGCAAAGTAGAACAATCTTGCTTGAGCGTCAATGAAGTACTTCATCGGATTATTCTCAGGCTTCGATGAGCTAGGTGGCAAAATCTTTTCAGCATTGCCTATGTGTGTAGAGAGTATTTTCTCTACTGTGTTGTTAATGTTTGTCATTATTATTTTCCTGCCAGATCGCTGGCGTTTTGTTAAGTGAGACCGAAATACGTACAAAGTCAGTGCCGTGGCAAGTTTAGGCTCGGTCGGTTTGGAGGAACTTGACACGGCGGAACTTATGAACGTACGGTTCTCTGACTTAACGAGACGCATAGCGACTGGCATAATCATCTGGACAAAATTAATAATACAGTAGATAAAATACGCATGACTACACCTAAGCATGAACATGCTTATATCAACTATCGCGCTTCGCTTGATTCCACGAAATTCGCTGACGCTAGAATTTCTGCGGTGGACTAATAAAAACGAATAGAATAATATACTGAATATGAAGACAGTCACAAGAGAGATTACACCTAGAGCAAAGAAGTTGGTGGATATACTAGTATCACAAGGTTGCAGTATTACAGAAGCTTCTAAGTTGGCAGGATATAAGGGAAACAGTGCAAGGGTAACAGCTCACAAAATGCTACAAAGTCCAAAGGTACAGGAATATTATCTGGTACAGCTGAGACGTAAGATAGCATTGGGTGGGACTAAGGCACTGCATAAGATAGAATCACTTAGTGCGAATGCTAGAAGTGAATACGTACAGCTAGAAGCAAGTAAAGATATACTGGATAGAGCAGGATTCAAAGCACCAGACAAACATCAACATCTGGTATCAGGGGAACTGTCTATCAATATCGACCTGTCTTAGAATTAGCGTACTGCGTACACTCATCTATACTCGGACTTATGTGTCCTCGATTCTCGATAGCATGTGCATTCGCACATTAGATTGACACGGACTGGTTTCAGACCGCACCTAGTCATGAGAATAATAGTACTGTCTGTGCCTTGTGGGACTAGGGGGGTCTTAAAAACCAGCCGTGACTACTTATATAACCACCTCTACACACAATATTTCCTTTCAAGGTTCGTTATGATATATTGGGTCTATGGCTAAACTATGTGCAAAGGGCAAAGCTGCTGCGAAAAGGAAATTCAAAGTATATCCGTCTGCTTATGCGAATATGTATGCAGCTGGTATTTGCTCTGGTAGAATCAAACCGAAAGGTAAAAAGAGTGGCAAAAAAAGGTCTTAAACAATGGGTAAAAGATAAGTGGGTTGACATTGCTAACCCTCGTTCTGACGGTTCATTTCCACCTTGTGGCAGGTCAAAGGGCGAGAAAAGATCAAAGTATCCAAAATGCGTACCTATAGCTAAAGCTAGAAGCATGTCAGCTTCCAAGCGCAGAGGTGCTGTAAAGCGTAAACAAGCCAAATCCAACAAGGGACCTAAACCCTCATATGCTAAGACATGATTGAAAGAGCAGGTGAAAAATTTTCTGGCTACAATAAGCCAAAACGTTCCAGAACCAAAACTAAAAAATTTGCTGTACTCGCCAAGGTAGGCAGTAAGATTAGATTGATTAGGTTTGGTGACGCTAATATGACAATAAAAAAAGATCAACCAGCACGTAGAAAATCATTTAGAGCAAGGCATAAGTGTGCTACTGCTAAAGATAAACTAACAGCAAGATATTGGAGTTGTAAAAAATGGTAGACATCAAATACATCAATAGAAAAATAAAACAACAAGAAATGGACAAGAGGATTGAAAAGTACAAAGAAGACCTTAAAAAGAAGAAACAACAGTCATCTAGTACCAATACTCATGATTCAAAATAAACAGCGATTTTACCCTATTTAAGGGCTTTATATGAGATGTTAAGAATTCAACGACAAGTAGCAGTTAAGAGGAGGAGAGATGAGCTTAGAAAAGAACAAAAAAAGAGCAAAAGCAATAGAAAAAAATCTAGCAAAAGAAAAGCGTGAGTACAGAAACACCAGAATGAAACAATGTTTGGAGGTTAAAATGCTCAAAGGACATTCACTAGAACAAGCTACCAAGCTATGTTCAGGACTAATTGATAGCTAATGGCTTATCATTCCATAGAAAAATTAAGAAAATATAACCATGGTGCTTTAAAAAAATTGCGAATTGCAGTTAAATTAACTCATATGAAAGACCTACCTAAAGAGGGATTGACAGATAGAGAGTGTGATAGGGTATTAGAAGCCTTGAATCCAGTCACATTAGAGAAGCTTTACAAACTAGCAGTAGACCATGACATCGTTAACCTATAAGCCAGACGGCGACGTAATCAAACAATTTATGAAAGACACGTCTTTTTTTCGTGGGCTTCGTGGACCAGTAGGTAGTGGTAAATCAGTCTCTTGTTGTATTGAAATATTGAGACGTGCCTTAGAACAAAAGCCATCGGAAGATGGAATCAAAAGATCAAGATGGGCTGTGATAAGAAATACCAACCCACAACTGAAAACAACTACAATAAAAACGTGGCTTGATTGGTTTCCTGAAGAAACATGGGGCAAGTTTACATGGTCAGTACCCTATACTCATAAAATAAAAAAAGGCGATTTAGAATTGGAAGTTATTTTTTTAGCCCTTGATAGACCAGAAGATGTCAAGAAACTACTATCATTGGAGCTAACAGGTGTATGGATTAATGAAGCAAGAGAGATACCTAAGTCAATTGTTGACGCATGTACCATGAGGGTTGGAAGATATCCTAGTATGCGTGACGGTGGTCCCACATGGTATGGCGTTATATGTGATACCAACCCACCAGATACAGACCATTGGTGGTCAATCCTCGCAGGTGAAACTGTTATCCCAGATTATATAACCAAGCAAGAAGCTAAGATGTTAGTGAAGCCTGATAACTGGAGATTTTTTAATCAACCCCCAGCTATGTTAGAGCAGTACGATGATAGAGGTGAATTGAACACCTATAACGACAATACTAACAAAGAAAACGGAAAGAATCTAACTAAGAATTATTATGAAAATATTATACGTGGTAAGACCAAATCATGGATTGATGTCTATGTTTTAAACAAATTAGGTCAAGTAGAAGATGGGAAACCTGTATATGAAATGTTTAATAGAGATGTGCATGTAGCTAAAAGCGATATAGCTATAGTGCCACAAGCTCCAGTTTACGTAGGCATAGACTTTGGATTAACCCCAGCATGTGTCTTTGGACAGAAACTTAGAGGTAGATGGCTTATCATTGATGAGCTTGTAGCAGAGGATATGGGTATATTACGCTTCAGCGATCTAATGAAATCTAAAATGGCAGAGTATTTACCTAGAGATTTTACAATATTTGGCGACCCAGCAGGTGACCATAGGGCGCAGACAGACGAATCTACACCATTTCAGATACTAAAAGGCAGAGGAATTATGGCAAGACCAACTCATTCCAACGATGTTTCATTGCGTTTGGAAAGTGTCAATGCTACATTACAGAGAATGATTGATGGCGAAAGTGGTTTATTAATAGACCCTAAGTGCGTTAACATTATAAAAGGTTTTGATGGAGGTTATCATTACAGACGTATGCAAGTATCAGGAGAAAGATACGATGAAAAACCTAACAAGAATAGGTTTTCGCATATACATGACGCATTACAGTACATGTTGCTAGGTGCTGGAGAGGGAAGAAGCTTGACAGTAGGTCAATCTAATTCAAGACCAGTAGTAGCTAAAAGAAACTTTAATGTGTTCGATTTGAAATCAAAATCAATTTATGAAAGGAGAAAATAGAAATGTGTGGAAATCCATTTAGTAGCCCAAGTATTCCTACACCACCCCCACCTCCACCAGAGGATGAGAGTGCAAGAGACGCTCGTAAAAGAATGCGAGAAGACGAGCAGAAAGAAACGGCTGAGAAAAAACGTGATGATTTAGAAAATAGAATCGCCGCTTTGTATGGGACAACAGGCAGAAGATCGCTCTTAACTGGTAGAACAGGGGGACAGGGTTTTAAAGTTGGCTCTGAACTTATGAGTAATCGTACACTAGGAGCATAATTTGGCTGTAATAGACACCTACGCTCCTAGTATTAGCCAACATGATAGTCCTGTTAATGCTTTATTGAAGCGTTATGAATCTGCAAAAGCAGTAAAAGACCAATGGAAAGGCACGTTTGAAGAGTGCTATGAGTTTGCTTTACCACAAAAAGAATCATTTTATGATGAAACACAGGGTAGAAGACGCACAGATAGAATCTTTGATGAGACAGCAGTCGTTGGAATCCAAGAGTTTGCTTCAAGATTACAGTCAGGAATTGTACCAAACTTCAGTAGATGGGCAGAATTCAGGGCTGGTAATGAAATTCCAAAGGAAGATAAAAAAGAAGTAGACCTGTTACTAGATGAAGTAACTGAATATGTATTTGAGTTATTGCAAAACTCTAACTTCTCACAAGAAGTACATGAATCATTTTTAGACATAGCATTAGGCACAGCAGTGCTTTTAGTAGAAGAGGGAGACGCAGTTAACCCTATAGTTTTCAAAAGTATTCCATTACCACAGGTTTATTTGTCATCTGGATATGATGATAAGGTCGATCATGTGTTTAGAGAAAGACAAATTAGAGCAAAAGATATGTTAATTGCTTACCCAGATGGACAACTTAGCGACGATATGAAGCGTGATATGATAGAAAATCCTGAAAAAATGTGTGAAATCATAGAGGTTGTATACAAAAATCATGCCAATACAAAGGATGATGAGTACCATTATTGTGCTATTTCACCAGAACATGAGCATAAAATATACGAAGAAGTCTATAAAGGGCTAGGTGCTAACCCATTTATTGTATACAGATGGTCTAAAAGTAGCGGAGAAACCTATGGTCGTGGACCATTGATGAATGCTTTACCTGCTATTAAGACTGCAAATCTACTTATTGAAATGGTTTTAGAAAATGCACAGATGTCTATATCTGGCATGTATCAAGTTGAAGATGACGGCGTAGTTAACGTAGATAATATCTCATTAATTCCCGGAACAATAATTCCTAAAGCTGCTGGGTCGTCTGGACTACAGCCAATACCACAAGCTGGAAACTTTAATGTTAGTGACTTAGTTTTAAAAGACCAAAGAAACAATATTAAAAAAGCCTTATATAATGATATGTTGGGAATGCCTAATCAGTCTACACCAATGTCTGCAACAGAAGTAGCAGAAAGACAAGCTGATTTATCACGTCAAATTGGTGCAGCATTCGGAAGATTACAAGCAGAATTAGTAACACCAGTATTACAAAGAGTAGTTTATATCCTTAAAAAACAAGGAAGAATTAAAATACCTAAAGTAAACGGTAGAGAAATAAAAGTAACTTCATCAAGCCCACTAGCACAGGCACAATACCAACAAGATGTAGCTACAGTAGACAGATTTTTAGCAATGATACAAGGCAGAGTAGGTCCAGAACTTACAAATTTGATAGTAGATCAAATGAAAGTAGCTAAGTATGTAGCTAAAAAACTAGGGGTGCCAGAAGAATTGGTGCGTTCTGAAGAGGAAATGCAAGCCGCAGCTCAACAAATGCAACAAATGATGGCTCAACAACAACAATCAACTGAACCACAAGGAGAATAATTATGCCAATGGGTAAAGGAACTTATGGAAGTAAGGTTGGTCGTCCACCAATGAAAAAGAAAAAGGACAGTATGAAGAAGAAAAAAAAGAAAAAGTGAGGTCTTTATGACAGAGAACAAGCCCAATAAACTTATTGGATTAGACGGCATGACCAGACAATCTAAAGATGAGGAGAACTTAAATACTTTGTGTTTTGGTGTATTCAACACCGTATCAGGAAAAGAAATCTTAAAGTACTTGAAATCCTTAACGTTAGACGCAGTAGCTGGTCCAGAAATATCCAATGAACAATTGAGACATTTAGAGGGACAAAGATACATTGTTGGTTTATTACAAAGAAGAATCAACAAAGGTACTAGTCAAAAATTAGTTAAGGAGAATAACAATGGCTGAAGAGCAACAAGCAGTAGAATCTACTGAACAAACAACACAAGAACCCGTACAACAAGAAACAGAAAATGTTTCACGTGAAACATCTGAACCTGAAGTTTTAGCAGATAGACCAGACTTTGTACCAGAAAAATTTTGGAATGAAGAAACTGGTGAAGTTAAACTTCAAGATATATGCCACTCATACAGCAATGCAGAACAGCTTATTTCTGGAAAAGAAGAAGCATGGGAAGAAAGAATTAAGTCTAAAATGGATTTAGAAAGCAAAGAACTTATTCCTGAATCGCCAGATAAGTATGAGCTTCCTGATTTGCTAGAGGGAATTAATGAAGAAATGGTAGAATCTAACCCAATTATGGAAGATTTTAGAAAATATGCTCATGAAAACAAGGTATCCCCAGATCAATTTAAAAACTTAGTCAACATGTATTTGGATAAACTTGTCTATCCACAACAAAAAGCTTTTGAAGAAGAATCTAAAAAGCTTGGAGACAATGGACCTGAGCGACTTGACGCTGCAAATTCTTTTGTAACTGCAAACTTTACACCAGAAGAAGCACAGTTAATTCAATATACTTTAGGAACATCTGCATTAGGCGTTGATATTTTAGAAAAAGTACAGAATTTAACTAAGTCAACTAGGGTAATGGCAGACGCAGTAGCGAAACCACAGTCTCCATTAACTCTTGCTAAAGTAAGAGAAAAGATGAAAGACCCTAAATACTTCGACCCCAGACATAAAGACCCAGCTTACATCAAGGAAGTTGATGAAGACTTTGCTAGGTTATATGGAGACAGCTAGACTTTATGTCGAACGAGGATTGCCAGATCATTCTTATGAACTGGCACCTCACCTAAAACAATCAGATAAAGAAGAACTAGCAATCATGGGCAATGACCCATTGACTTCTTTACTTTCTCCTTTTCGTTATAGATACAGAAAAAATATAAATACGTACACAGTAATGACTGCAGACAAGGAAGTTATTGCTATGTTTGGTGTTATTCCTTTGATGAATGAAACCAAAAAAGGTGCTGTATGGTTTCTTTCTAAAGAATTTACTAGAAAACAATCACTATATTTTGCTAAAAGAAATAACAAATGGACAGATTACTTTCTATCTGACTATGATTATGTGTTTAATTTTGTACCAATTCATAATATTTCTACAATAAAGTGGTTAAAATGGCAGGGTTTTTTGTTTAAAAGAAATCATTTGCTTGTTAAAGATATTGAAATGTTGTATTTTTATAGGCAGATACAGGGTGTATCTGGAAATATACAGCCCATTATTGATGATATCGGTCCAGTATGGACAACCGAAAAAGCAGATAAGGGACAACTGTTAGAACATTAAATGATAATTTTTAAGGAGAGAGTTAAATGGCAACTCAAATTACAAATTCGTTTATTAAGCAGTTTGAATCCGAAGTCCACATGGCTTATCAAAGAATGGGTTCAAAGCTTAAGAATACGGTAAGACAAACATCAAATGTTCAAGGTAACCAAGCAAGATTCCAAAAAGTAGGAACAGGCACAGCGTCTACTAAATCTAGACACGGTGAAGTTCCAACAATGGAGTTAACACATTCTACAGTAGATGTCACATTAAGTGATTTCTATGCTGCGGATATGGTTGACAAACTTGATGAGCTAAAAACAAATATTGACGAAAGACAAATATTAGCTCAATCAGCTGCTTCGGCTCTTGGACGTAAAGTAGACCAGTTAATAATAGATGTATTAGACGCTGGCTCTAACTCAAACAACGTAGTTCATGGTTCAGCGGCATTAACGCTAGCTAAAGCTTTAACAGTATATGAAGCATTCGGCGAAGCAGATATCCCTGATGACGGACAAAGATACTTTGTTGTATCACCTGCTGGTTGGGCTGACCTATTACAAATAGATCAATTCAGCAGAGCAGAATACGTAGGAGAGGGAGACTTACCATATGCTGGTGGAATGACTGCCAAGCGTTGGTTAGGTTTCTTATGGTTTACTCATTCTGGGCTATCCATTTCAAGTACAACTAGAGACTGTCACGCATATCACAACACTGCTGTTGGGATGGCTAGTGGACAGGACATTACTACTGAAATGAACTATTTACCAGAAAAAGTAAGTAATTTAATAACATCATACTTTAGTGCAGGAGCTGTCATGATTGACAACGACGGTGCTATCGAATGTCAAATAACAGAATAAGGAGGATAACATGGCTTTAGACGCAACAAACTTAAAAAAGGTAGCTGGCGCAGGCGATCAAAATCTCTTTATTTATAAGAGTACTGACGCACCAGCAACTATTGCTGGTTCAGGTTACTTTAATTCAGTAACTGCTGACTTGAAACAATTTGATATTATCTTAGCTGTAGGTACCACAGGTGGTACTGCAACTGGAGATTTATTATTTGTAACAAGTGCAACGGCAGCGACAACTGTAACGACAACTAACGGTACATAACGTACTCAGGGGCTGGGTTATTTCACTCATATTATTCCCAGCCCCACCCAAATATTATGACAGATAGTAAATTTGATATATGTAACCAAGCCCTAGTTTTAGTAGGAGCAAACACTATCAACTCATTTAGTGAAAATACAACTGAATCCAAAGTCTGCAATCAATTATATAACATGACTTTAGAAACTATGTTGACCAGATGTAGATGGAGATTTTCAACTAAACAGCAACAACTATCTAGAAAAACCGATAAACCTTTAGGAAGATTTTCTTCAGCTTATTCATTGCCATCAGACGCTTTGGTAATGAATACAATAACTGTTTCAGATAATGTTATTCAGTATGATAGATATAACGATCAGATTTTTTGCGACGCTACATCAACTGATGTAGTAATAGCAGATTATACATTTCAACCGTCAGAAGCAGACTTTCCACCATATTTTAAATCCGCATTAGTATTTGAATTAGCTTCATTGTTTTCTGGAGCTATAGCAAGAAACGATTCATTATCTCTTTTGTATCAAAGAAAAGCACAAGGGCAACTATCTATTGCTAAATCACAAGATTCACAAGCACAAACAACAAGACGTGCAGATGTGGACAGATTTAGAAATAGAAGAAACTCTGGAAGTTTGGGGACTGTAAAAGCTAAAGTATCTTCATAATGGCAACAACAAGAATTCATCAAGCAAATTTTAGTGGGGGAGAAGTAGACCCCAATCTTATTTCACGAAACGACTTAAACGCTTATGGCAAATCATTAGATAAAGCTAGAAACGTAATATGCAGAAACCAAGGGGCAATTGAAAGGAGGGGTGGGACATTTTGGAGAGCCGATTTGGGAGCAGAATCAAGGCTTGAACCTTTCATATTTAGTGGAGAACAAGAATATATATTTGCATTTCAAAACACAGCATTAAAAATTTATTCAACAAACGGAACATTATTACAAACAATTACAAGCTGTCCATGGACTACAGCACAATTAAAAAATATAAATTTATCGCAACAAGGCGATACTATGATTGCAGTAAATGAAAACTTTATTCCACAAATTATTAAGAGAACAGGTGCAACAACTTTTACTAGAACAGATTTTGCATTTGAAAGCAGTCTGAATGGAAAAATTATATATCAACCTTATTTTAAGTTTGCTGACAATACAGTTACATTAGACGCAAATTCTTCAAGTGCTGGTTCAGGTGTAACAGTTACGTCAAGTGCTACATATTTTACAAACGACTATGTAGGAACAACGCTAAAAATATATGGAACAGAAGCTACAATTACTGGATATACATCTGGAACACAAGTAACAGTAACGTTAAAAGACGATCTATTTGTTGAGTTAGATGATGACCCATTTGCTACGCAACAAGGTTCTGGAACAGTAAAGGTAACTCATGCAAATCATGGTTTGTCTACAGGAGCTTCAGTAGTAATATCTGGGTCAGAAGACATATTTGATGATGATGGTAACGGTTTAGCTAATGCAAACTTAAATGGTACATTTAGTATAACAGTAGTAGATGACAATCATTATACATATACAGCTGGTTCAGGCGATACAGCTACAGAATCAGTAGATGGTGGTGGTGTTAGAGTTATTATAAAAACACACGCACCTACTAGAGATTGGCAAGAACAAGTTATATCTACTGCAAATGGCTTTCCTAAAACCGTAGCATTTCATGAACAAAGATTATTTTTTGCTGGTGTTCCATCACTACCAGATGGTATACAAGGAAGCAATGTAGGACAGTTTTTTAAGTTTGATGTAGGGGAAGCAGCTGATTCTGATTCAATACAAATACAAATAGCGTCCGATGAAATAAATGAAATAAGGCATATTATATCTGGTAAAGTTTTAGAAATATTAACAAACACAGCAGAGTTTTTTCTTAAACCACAGATAGGAAAACCTCTTACACCTACTGATTTACAGATAATTAGACAAAGTTCTTTGGGTTGTCAGCTTCCTGCAAGAGCAAAAATATTTGATGGCTCTACAATTTTTATACAAACAAACGGAAAAACAGTAAGAGAATATACATTTAATGCTTCTACAGAAGAATTTGTTTCTGCTCCTATTTCTTTATTATCTAGTCATTTAGTATCAAATCCAATAGACGCAGACAGAATAAAATCATTAGCAGATCGAGACGAACAATTATACTTTTTAGTAAACACAGACGGTACATTAGGCGTTTACTCTTCACAAAAAATACAAGAATTACAAGGTTGGGTGCAATGGTCTACAACTGGAATTATACAGTCAGTAGCTTGTTCAACAGATTTTGTTTATATTGCAGTAAAAAGAACTATAAATTCAGCAGATGTTTATTATTTAGAGCAGTTTGCTTCAACATCTTTTGATGTGCCAACAGACATGACTGTTTCAAAAACTTTATCAGGTTCTTATCAACCTCATGGTTCACCTTTAACAAACGGTAGTTTTTCTTCTGTTACTACGTTTATTGCTGATGGATTTACAAATGCACCAAATATAGGTGAATCATTTCAGTTTGCTGGAACTGGTACTGTTTATACAATAAATTCTGTAACAGCAACAGCAAATAGCGGAGAGTATGTAATAGTTTTAGATCAATCAGTTTCACAAGCAGATGGAGTAGCTTTGCAATTTACAACATCAAAGACTTTTACTGCTTTAAATAGCAATCCGGATATGAGAGGACTAGAAGTACATGGAACATCTGGAAGCACAGAATCAGGTAATATTAATTACTATGGAAAAGGAACAGTTACGTCAGGAGGTGTAGTAGTTTTAGATACTCCAGCTTCTGCTGTAGACATTGGAACAGATTTTACTATGCAGATAAAAACATTGCCTGTTAATGCTAAAGTTACTTCTACTGGTACACAAAATCCTTTAACTGGTAACCCTACAAAAATAGCAAAATGTATACTAGAACTATCGAGTACGTATAACTTAACCGTTAATTCTAATGACATTTTAATAAATGAAACAACTATTGATACATCTTCAACCATTTCTAGTTATACTGGAAAGAAGAATGTATACTTTTTAGGATATGACAATGAGCCTGCTATTGACATTACTCAGTCAGCACCATTGCCATTGAGAATATTGGGGATAACTTCGGAGGTATATTTTTAATGTGTGAACCTACAACATTAACAGCATTAAGTACAATGGCTGGAAACTTTGGGTTTCAACAAACAGCAGCCACATTTGCAACTATGGCTGGCTCATCTACAGCTGTAGCTATAGGTCAAGGAATATCAGCAGTTACAAGCGTTATATCTTCACCAATAACTTCTATGGGATTAAGCTTAATGCAAGGACAAGCAACTAAAGACTTTTATGGTCAACAAGCTGCACAAAATAGATATCAACAACAACAATATACTAATGAAATAAAAAGAGAAAGACTAGAAATAGCATTAAGAGAAAGAGAAAGAAAAAAAATATATGAACAAAACAAAAGCAATAATCTAGCAGAATTTTCTGCAACTGGCGTAGATATAGCAAGTGCTTCATATAAAGCAATTATGAAAGAAGCACGTAATGTTTATTTACAAGACAGAGACGCTATAAGTTTAAGAGGATTTGATGAAGTAGCACGAAGTGCCGACATGAGACAGTTAGCAACTATAGATGAAGCCGCTAATATAAAAATGGGTAAAGCTAAAGCTACATCTCAGTTTGTTAATGGGTTAGTAGTTTCATCAAAAATATTAGAAGAGACACCTAGTTAATGGCAATAATAAAAGAAAAAAGACAAGTATCTTATGAAACTCGTATAGGAGTAAACAGAGGTACTAGCAAACCAGCAGAAGCACAAGCTGTCGTAGCCGATAGTTATGGTTCATTATTTGCAGACGCTTCAAAATTTGCTTATAACAGAGCAATAGAAAATGGAAAAATGGAAGCGTTAGAACGTGCTGAATCACAATCTTTTACTACACAAGACATTGATTTAGGTAATGGCAATACAACCAAAATGCCTGTTAAGTATACTGAAAGAACAGATTTAGGACGTACAGGTAACAAAGAATATGCAAGGTTAATGAATGCTAAATATAACAAGTCGCTTAATAATTCTTTAGATAATCTTATTTTAGATGAAAGAAATTCAGCACAAATGTTAGAAATATCAAAAGGTGAGTTTAACAAAAAGATTAGATCAAAACTATCTTTAGTTTTTGAATCATTAGACCCAGACGATAGAGCAAATGCAAAACTACATGCAGAATCTAAAATTGTAGAAAGTGGATTTTATGTAGATAAAACTCACAAATCGTCACAAGTGCAACAAGACAAACTATTATTTAACCAACAATCAAGTAACATCTTGCTAAATGCTGCAACAGAATATTATGCGTATAAAGACAGACAAACATTAAATTTAAGAATAAAAGAACTACAAGATGAAAAAGACTTGTATCGAAGTCGTATGTCTAATAATGACTTAAACAATATGTATGATAACAAAATAAATAGATTAAATGCTAAAGCAGATATATATGATTTACTTGATATAAATATTTCAGACATGATGGACTTATCAAATTTAAATTCTACAAACGCTAAAACAATGAAAAAGATAACAGAATTTTTTTCATCAAACGGCGTTAACGATTTAAAGATAAACAATAAAGTTATTACAAAAGAGCAAGTTCTTTCAAAGATAAAGGGAGACAAAACCAAAATTTTTCAAGAATTAGCTTTAGAGTATCAAGCTTTTCAAAAAGAATACGCAACTAAATATCAAGCTTCTTTAAGTTTTATAAAGGTAAACAACGCAATAATTAAAGACCAAGCTAGTGATTTAACTAATGATAAAATAAAAACTGTTTTGAATAGCCCAGAGTTTTTAGAACAAATATATGAAACATATGCTATGCAAACAGACAAAACCGAATCATACAAACAAGCTCAACAGAGTGGATCTATAATGGATTTTTATGGGTATTTATATAAAAACAAAAATGTGCATGCTTTACCACCAGCTGTTATTAATACAATAGTTGGTGCAGCAAAAAGCAGAAATGTAGATGTTCTTTCAGGATATGCCCCTTTAATACAGTTTATGGGAGAAAATAGCCAATACATGAAAGAAAACGGATTCGACAGCGAACAGTCAGATTTGATAAGCGACTTAGCAGAAGTGCCAAATGCAAGCCCAGATAACTATAGACTTGTTATGGACAAATTTGATTCTGTTAGAAACGATAAAGAGTTAACAGAAATGTATTCATTAGGATTAACTAATGTATTTAATAAAACACAAGGAATAAAGGGTGAGTTTAAAGGTGTAAGTGATTTTAATAATTATTTGAGTAAACAAGTAAATGATCTAAGAGGAATAGGCGATATAAGTGATGATAGTGAAAATGAAAGATTCGGACATTTAGTTGCATTTAAAATAAAAAAGGCAGTAATGGACAGAATAGAAGCTTCAAATAGATTTCCAACAAAAAACAAAGTACAACAATATATATTTGAAGAGGGACAAAATTTAATAAAAGAACAAAATATTGGCAAATCGGTAATAGGGTTTAGCCCTTTGGCTTTAGGGGGTTCATATATAACAGACACAGAAACCTTGATGACTACAACAACTCTTATGGAAAACCCACCAGATAGAATACATTCAGAAGCATTTACTGATGGAGGCTTTGCAGTAACTAAATTTATGAATACTAAAATAAACGGTATGATTAAAACAAAAAAAGAATTTGGTTCAGACGCTGTAACAGAAAGTTTATCAGAACCAAAAGGATATAACCCAGCATTAAGCAGATATAAACTTTATCCATTAGAAAATGAAGACGGAACATTTGATTATCAAGTAATACACATTGGTAAAAATGTTTTTGAACCTACGCTGTTAAGAGATGAAGTCGGAGACCCTCTAATAATTACAGTAGAAGAGTTTGGGAAAATAGCAGAATCATTACAAAACAATGGCAACTAATCAAGACGAAATAAGAAATCAACAGTTTATTGATTCTCAAAAACTAGAGAAAGAAGAAGCTGGTCCATATACTGGTCTTAAATCAAGAGAAGTTACACAAACATATAAAGACTTTGAAACACAAGCAGGTACATTTTCTGAAGATGTTGTAGATGAGTTTTGGTTAAACTGGGTTGGACAATCTATAGAAAATAATTTTATTTATGAATATGAGGGTGCTGAAGAGTTTGATGAAAACTTTAATCCTTTTGCAGATGATTACTTAATGGGTTATGAAAGATATAAAGAAAAATTTATTAATGCCAGAAATGAACAACATGCAGACCATATAAAATCTAAGATTGATAGAAACCAAGACAGAAGAGACAGGTTAAATGCTTCTGAAAGAAACATTATGCCAGCATTAGTAGGTAATTTATTAAACCCAGAAAACTTTGTACCATTAGGTTTGTTTGGAAAAGGCATAACTTTTGGCAGTAGATTTTTAAAAGGTGGTGCTGTATCTGGATTATCAGTAGGAGCTACTGAACCATTTAGAAGACATTATGACCCAACAGCTACTGATGAAGAAACTATGATGTATGTTGGAAGTGCATTTTTGTTTGGTGGTTTGTTTAATGGATTTTTAGGTAGGGCGCCTACAAAATTACAAGATAAAAAAGTAATTAAAGAAACCGTAGATGATAAAGGTGGACCAGATGGATTGATGAATAATATTCATAAAGCACAAAAAGAAACATCTGGAGACAATATTTGGGATGGTAATTTAATAAACGTAGAAAAAGAATTTCCTACAATAAAAGTTGTAAAAGTAAAAGAAAATGAAACTGGCACATTTGTTGACAAAAATGGCGATCATATTGTTACGCCTGACGCAAAAGCTACAAATAAAATAAACGGCAGTTGGATAGATAAACCAGAAACAACAAAAATTAATATAGATAAAACAACATCTAAGGTAAAGCAATACGGAACATCTAATAAAGCTCCAGTTAGAATAGAACAAGTTGATGGCGAAACAATTGCTATTGTTGATACTGGATATATAAAAAAATTAGTAGAAAACAATAAGCACATGTCATCAAATAAAGACACTTTATCACCACATGAAATACCACAAGATATAGCTAGACATCTTAAAAATGAAGATGAAGTAGCTGAATATATGGTAAAAAAAGAAATATATAGAAATACAATAGTAGACGCAAAAAAACCAAAAGAATCATTTTCACAATATGAAAGAAGATTAAATGATGAGGTTTGGAATAATGTAATGAAAGCTCGTACAGCCGATTATAATACATATTATGGTGAGGGCGGTGTTGCAACTTTTCTAGTAAGACAGTTAGATAAATTTTATGACATGGGAAAAGTAGGAAATGCACTACAAAAAATTAGTCCTAGCGTTGGAAACTATTTATCTAAAAATATGCTAGAACTAGTAGGTGATATGGGTGTTGTTTCAAGGGCTGCGAAAGCTGGCATATCTTTAAACTCATCTGTATTTGCTAGAGCAATGACCAGATGGGGTAAAACATACGATGAATGGGTTGTAGGTTTTGATGATTTGTATGTTAAATATGCTACAGGTCAATCTGATTCTACAAAAGTAGGTTCTTTAAATGTTACTGCAAGTAGAATGAGACTAGGATATAACTTAAAACAAATAGTAGACCCATCAGTAGCTCCTGCAAATCATGACTTTGGAGCATTTAGTGAACAAGTTTACAAGGCAGTATCTGATCAAGATTTTTATAAGTCAGTAGATAATCCAGTAATTAGAGAAGCAGCTGACCATACAAGAAAGTTTTTTAAAACATTTGGTGATGAAGCTGAAAACTTAAACATGTTTGCTAGTCAAAAAAATCTAGTAAATGATATTGAAGTTACAGAGGGTTATATAAAACAGATTGCAAAAGCAATAAAAGAAAACAAGCTTTCTAGCGTAGCTATAGAAAGATTAAAAAAATTAGAGGGCAAGTTTAATAAACAATTAGCTAAAGGTAAAAGTCAATTAGAAGACTTAGAAGATGGAGTAATTAGACCGTTTAGCGATGAATTTAAAGAAACATACATTACCAGATATTATAGTTTTGAAAAAATATCTAAAAATTTAGACAAATTTAAACAAAAAATAAAAACTCATATAGAAACAAATCCTGCTATTTATGAAAAAAGATTAGTAAATTATAAAGATACTGACGCACTAGTAGACGAAATAACAGAAAACATTTTACAACAGTCAGCCAGAAACGATGGTGATGGATTAATGGCATTTGGTAGAACAGGTGGTTCTTATAAAGCTGGTGCAAGACCATTGATGGAAAGGTCATTAAGAATAGATAGTAAAGAAATACAAGAATTTTTAGAAACTGATTTACTAGCAATATCAAAAATGTACGCAAATAGAATGGGAACTGCTATAGAAATGACTAGATCATTTGGCGACAGACACATGGATAAATGGTTTAACAAAACAGAAATGGACATATTGCTATCTGGAGATATTAAAAAAACATCTGACATTACTGCTATGAACAAAGCATTAGGTTCTATGAATGCAGCAAAAGAAAAAATGTATGGAACTTATAACAATAAAGACATTACTTCTATAGACAAAACATCAGCACAGTTTTTAAGAAACTGGACATCACTAGCTACAATGGGTCGTGTTGTATTTACTGCACTTGCAGATACTGGTAGACCACTTATGGTACATGGAATAAAAAGAGCGTTTGGTGATACCTTTGAAACAATGACAACTAATAGAAAAGCATGGACACAAATGAAAGCTGACTTTGACGCTTTATATCATGCACATGAATTAGCAAATCAAATGGGAGCAATGGAAAGGTTTACCACTGGTATTGGACCAGTAAGCTCAAACATATTGCAAAGGTCACAAGGAGCTTGGTATTGGGCAAATGGTTTAACCCCTTGGACTTTGAGTATAAAAAGATTTACTGGCATTATTTCGCAAAGACGATTTATGGAAGATATAATAAAATATGTTGATGGTTCAGCAACTAAAGATGAAATTCTTAGACTTAACTCATATAACATTGATTTAAATACTGCAAAATTAATTAAGTCAATGCCTTATCAAAAAGACGGAAAGTACATATTAGCTAATACTAAGGCATGGTCAGGCAAAAAAGGTGGTGGTGAAGCACTAGCTAGATTACGTGTTGCTGTTCAAATGGATGTAGAAAGAACTATTATAACGCCTAGCCCAGCAGACAAACTAAACATGATGTATGGTGTTGTAGACATTCCGTCTGAATCTTTTAAATCTATAGTAAGAAACAATCCTGTATTACAAAAGTTTGGATTTCAAGAACATCAATATGGAACTAAATTTCAAAACGCATTTATGTCTATTCCTTTTCAATTTTTTAGCTGGATGGTTTCTGCTAATAGAAAATTACTAATGTCTGGTGTTACAGGCAGAGATTTTTATTTAATGCAAGGAGCAGTAGGAATGGTTAGTTTTGCTATGTTAGGAGATTACCTAAAACTAGCTTCACAAAATAGAGGAGAAATGTGGTGGGATAAATCGTTAGAAGAAAAAATAATGACTGGCGTGGAAAAGTCTGGGGTACTTGCTATATTTAGCGATGTAAATGGCTGGGTAGAAAATGCTACAGATAACGAGTATGGCATAAGACCATTATTTGGCATGAAAGACCCATATGACCCAGATAACAATAAAATTAGACCACATGATAAATACAGATTATTAATGGGACCAGCTGGTAGCAAATTTTATGATTTGTATGATTCTATAGCTTCAGATGACATGACTGAAAGAAGTGCAAAAAAAGCTATTTATGACCTTTTACCTCTTAATAACTTGTTTTATATAGATGGCACGTTTAAATCCATTTACAATTACAGCACAGACTATTATGATGAGAGATAATTATGACTATATTAACGGCTAAAAATACGCCTAGAGTAACCTACACAGCTTCTGGTAGCCAGACTGCTTTTACTATCCCTTTTGAGTTTTTTAGTACATCTGATATAAAGGTATACAATGGAACAACTTTACTTACTTATGAAGCAACTCCGAGTGCTGCTAACAAGTACAGCATTTCAGGTACGGCTAGTGCAAGCGATAGTGCTTATGAGTTTGGGGCTGGGGGTACTGTTACTTTGGGTGGTAGTGGAGCTACTGCTGGAGACATTATTACTATTATTAGAGATATTTCAATAGAACGTTCTACAGATTTTCCAACAACTGGCTCATTTGATATAACATCACTTAACACAGATTTAGATAAAATATATGCAAAACTAGCTGATATTGATACACATACAGATAGATCAGTTAAATTAGCTGATACTGATAGCATAGTAGCTGACGTTACATTGCCAGCAAAAGCAACTAGAGCGTCTAAAGTTTTATTTTTTGACGCTAATGGCGTACCAGAAACAACTTTATCTTCTACTAATTTAACAACACTAGGTGAAAAAACAACAGAAATAACAACTGTTGCTAACAACATAGCCAACGTAAATACAACAGCTACGAATATTGGAGCAGTAAATACTGTTGCTTCTGACCTAGCAACTGTTGCTGCGATTACATCAGACGTTGTTACTGTAGGTAATATAGGAGCAAATGTAACTACTGTTGCTGGAGTAGCAGCAAACGTTACAACTGTTGCAACAAATATTAGCTCAGTAAATACAGTCGCTGCTGACATAACCAAAGTAGTAGCTGTAGCAAATGATTTAGCTGAAGCAGTATCTGAAATAGAAACTGTAGCTGACGATCTAAACGAAACATCATCAGAGATAGAAGTCGTTGCTGGCTCTATTGCTAATGTAAATGCTGTAGGTAGTGCTATTGCTAATGTTAATACCTCAGCAACTAACATTAACAATATTAACGCAGTCGCAGGACAGATATTATTTACAGAAGATTTGGGAGACTTAGGGGCTATAACAACTGGCTCTGGAAATACAATAAATACTGTAGCGACAGACATTTCAAATGTAAATACAGTAGCTGGAATATCTGGCAATGTAACAACTGTAGCTGGTAACAACGCAAACGTATCTACGGTAGCAGGAATTTCAGCTAATGTAACAACAGTAGCTGGCATTTCATCTAACGTTACAACGGTAGCAGGAATTTCTTCAGCTGTTTCTACTGTTGCAGCCGATGGCTCTGACATAGGAACGGTTGCAGGCGACACAACACATATTCAAGCACTTGGTCCAATATCTGCAAATATAGCTACAGTTGCTGGTATATCTAGTAACGTAACTACAGTAGCAGGAGTATCATCTAATGTTACAACAGTCGCAGGAATATCTAGTGCTGTAAGCACAGTATCTAGTGCTAATGCAAATGTATCAACTGTAGCTGGTGCTATTGCAAATGTTAATACTGTAGGCGCCGCTATAACAAATGTAAACACAGTAGCTTCTAATATATCTGGAGTTAACAGTTTTGCAGAAAGATACAGAGTAGGTTCAAGTGACCCAACATCTAGTTTAGATGAGGGAGATTTAGCATACAATAGCACAGACAATGCTCTTAAATTCTACAATGGTACATCATGGGCTAGTATAAGTGCTGGTCTTACAGATATCGTTGGAGATGTTACACCACAATTAGGTGGTAACTTAGACCTTAATGGTAATAACATTACAGGAACAGGAGGAATTCCAGCAGCGAATTTAACTGGAACACTTCCAGCAATTAATGGTGCTGCTTTAACTGGCATAAACACAGATTTGGTTGATGATACATCACCTCAATTAGGTGGTGCATTAGACGGACAAAATAATAACATGAGTAACATTGGCACAGTCGATGGTACTAACTTACAAATAGACTTCGGAGGTATAACGTAATGGCTAAGAAATTACAATTAAGAGGAGGTTCAACATCCGATCATGGTTCTTTTACAGGAGCTGTTAGAGAGGTTACCGTTGATACTGATTTAAAAACATTAAGAGTACATGATGGCTCTACTGCTGGTGGTACAAGAATAGCAAAACATTCTGAACTTTCATCTTTTATTACTGGTGTAACTGCTGGTACTGGTATAGATGTATCAGGAGTAACTATAAGTGTTGAACCTGATTTAAGAGATGGTATTACTCATATAGGTAGAGATACGAATGATTATATAGAATTTGGCACAACAACAACAAGATTCTTTCTTGATGGTGCTGAAGATATGAGATTAGAAAATGATGGAGATTTACATGTAGAGGGAGATGTTATTGCTTTCTCAACTACAGTATCTGATGTTGCATTAAAATCTGATATACAAATGATACCTAACGCACTAGATAAGATAGATGAAGTGCGAGGTGTTACATTTACAAGACACAATGGACAAAAGTCTGCTGGTATCATTGCACAAGAATTAGAAAAAGTTTTACCAGAGGCTGTAAGAGAAAAAGAACTTAAACTTGTAGATGGCAAAAAATATAAAACAGTAGAGTATGACGCAATTCATGGACTTTTAATTAACTGTATAAAAGAGTTAAAAGATCAAATTAAGGAATTGAAAGATGGCTTTACAAAGTAGTGGTCAAATAAAACTAAGTGAGATAGCTACAGAATTTGGTGGCTCTGCACCTCATTCTTTATCAGAGTATTACGATAAAGGTAATGCACCAGCTAGTGGAGAGATTCAATTAGCAGCAGACTTTTATGGTACAGCTAATGGTCTTTCTCTTAATACCACTATAACATTTGGTGAACAAACAACTAAATTGTTTAGATTTAATCGTGGGTTTATAAGTAGCTCAGGAAGAACTGTTGGAACATTAAATGATGTAGGACCAAATCCAGATAGTACATTAAATCCCGGTCCAACTAATACAACAGCAATAGGAAGTCTTGCTAGTACAAATGCTGGTTTAGCAACTGTTGAAGCAATTTATACCAGACATGGTAATGGTGTAACTACAAGTATACAATTTGAGATTAGTGCTTCGACAACTGCTTGGACAAATATCAAAGTAACGCATAGTGGAACTACATTTACATATAATAGAGGAAATATGACTACAAGCGATAATCAACTATTTACTATAAACACAACAACTGGCGCACCTTTTCCAAGCAGTGGGACTGGAACTTTTCAAATTAACATATAGGATAAATAATGGCATATACATTTACAGAAATAGTATTTACATCAGGGACTACATTTGATTCCCTTTATGCAGATAGCCTTGAAGATTTAGAAAGTGGAACTTGTATTTTTCCAAATACACATAATTCTGAAAATAAAAAAGATACATTAATAAATGTACTATGCAATCAAGAACATGAAAATATGAAAAGTATTGAAGTAGCTAAAGATGGCGTAGTATGTATGTGGCTACAATGTTATTTTTTATACAATACTCTTTTATGGAAACATGGATTAGTAGGAAAAATAAATAATAGTAAATCATGGACATGGACTAATGAGTTCCATCAAGCAAATAAAGATTGGATTCAATCAATAGGTGGTACTAAATTTGCATTAGAATGTATAAAAGGAGGTAGAATAGATACTTATTTTACAAAAGGAACTACTGACGGAATGTGTCTAGGTACTCTTACTACAAAAGATTTAGAAGATGATGTTCAAGATACATACATAACAACGACACAACCTATTTTAAAAAGAATGACATGGGAATACTGATGTGGGACTTACAATATTATATCTAGTTTATTTTTTACTAGCACTTTATTCTTTTATAAAACTATCTTGGTTACAACTTTTATACACATACATACTCTTTTACTTTTTACTAGAATTTACTATGAGTTTGTTTATACACAGATGGGCTACACATAATCTATGGAATCCACCAGTATGGTTTCAAAACATAATGAGTGTAGTATCTATGACTGCATTAATTGGAACACCAATATCGTATAGTGCGTGGCATAGAAACCACCATAAACACTCAGACACAGATAAAGACCCTCATAGTCCTAAGCACAAAAACTGGTTCAATATTATATTTAGAACACATGAACAAGAATATAATATTAAACTTGTTACAGATAGACTAAGAAATAAATGGCAATTATTTTTAACTAAATATGAAACAACGTTGGTTTACGTGTTTAATGCTATTCTTTTCTTAGTCCTGCCAACTGCATGGTTTCTTACATGGGCTACTGCTGTAGCTATGACTACGTTCTGGGTAATGCTAGTTACAGGTATTATGTGCCACACAGACAAGGTAAGGGATGTACCTTACATGTATCCCTTTGCATTTTCTGAATCATTTCATAAACAACATCACATCGAACCACAACTTAAACATTGTAAGTTTGACCCATATGTCTGGTTAATTAAAAGATTAGGTTGGGCATGAATCACGCTATTAAGATACAACTACTAGCACTTACCAATGTATTAATATCTATTTGGGCGTGTATTACATATCCTGAGTACATAATCTATGGGTTAATTGGATGGGCATTTGTAAATATATTCTCAACTAACATAGCTATACATAGATATATGAGCCATAGATCATTTGAAACTACACCAATTAAAGCTAAGATACTTAAATATCTTACAGTCATATCAGCATTTGGAAGTCCACTATCATGGACAGCACAACACAGATATCATCATAAATACTCTGGACATCCTACAGATGACAACCAATCACCTGCAAGAATAGGTTATCTAAGAGCGTGGCTTACATTATATGATCATATAACTGTACCCAAAGTCATGGTCAAAGACATACTTAAAGACAAAGATTATATGTTTATCACTAGGAATTATTGGGCTTTACTGTTTACATATGTATTAATTTTGTACACAATTAATCCTATGTTAGGACTATTTTTATTTTCATTTCCATGTGCATGTATTTATGTAGTAGCTGGAGCATTTGGTGTTATACCTCATAGCAAACATTTTGGATATAAAGTAGTAGAATCTAAACCAAATTGCACAGCAGTCAACAGTCCATTGACATCATTAATTAGCTGGGGTGAGGGTTGGCATAACTATCATCATACTAAGTCAAAGGACTATAGACATGGACACAAATGGTGGGAGCTAGATCCTCCTGCATTTTTTATAGAAAGGATTTTTAAATGAAACAGGTTACAAACACACAGATAATGGCTCAGTTGCACCAGATGGATAAAAGAATTATAAAGCTAGAAGAAAGAATGAACAAAGGTGTAGGAGCTGTATCAGTTCTTGCATGGCTTGGAGGAATAGCTGCCGTAGTAGGTAGTTATTTTTATAAATCATGATACCTATGGAGCTACTCAGCATGCTAGCTAGCACAATCCTAGGCGGTGTGTTATCTATCATGGCTCAAAAATCTCAAGCAGAAGCTGATAAACAAAAGATGTTTATGCAACGGGCAGAATTTTCAGCTAAACAAATTGACAAAGCTAGAAATGTTACAGATCAATTTACAAAAAATACCAGACGCTGGATAGCCCTAATAGCTGTAGTATCTATATTAGTGATACCTAAACTAGCACCATTTATAAATCCTGACTTAACAATTTATGTTGGTTATACAGAAGAAGTTATGCAAGGTTGGTGGATATTTGCGTCAAGCACAGACATGACACAATGGAAACCAATGACAGGCGCATTAGTAATTACACCATTAGACACTCATGTCGTCTCATCAATTATCGGTTTATACTTCGGCGGAAGTTTGGTACGTAAATGAAAAAATGGATACATCAAAAATAAAACCTGCTTTAATTATAGTCGCTATACTTATTTTATTACTAGGTATAGAATCCAGTCTTAGTGATGTTACTTCCTCTGGGGCTACTACCAATTCTCAAACCTCGACTTCTGGAAGTCAAACTGCAATCACTGGAGGGTACAATTCAGATGTTACAACGAACTATTCAAGTGGAAGTTCTAATACCACAAACAACACAACCAGCAATTCTACAAGCAACGAAGCAAAATCCAATCCAGTATCTATGTCGTCGGCACCGTCAATGAGTTCCTATGGTCAGGATAGTTGCCTTATACCTCTTTCTGGTGGTGTAAGTGTGATGACTATTTCTGCTACAGCTGGGTCCTATATTGTGGATAAAAATTGTGAACGTCGCAAGGCTACTTCTGTATTAGCAAAACTTGGAATGAAAGTCGCTGCCATATCATTGATGTGCCAAGATGAAAACGTTTGGAATGCTATGAAATCTGCTGGTTCAGTCTGCCCAATTGACGGACTTATTTCTGAACAAGCAGAAAAACGCTGGGAAGAAGTAGGTGGATTCCATAGAACAAAAGAATATGCACACAAAGGAAGTTCAAGCAAAGAAACTAATGACAAGGTAGAACAATACAGAAAATATAAAGAGAGTTTAAATGAAGACCATAGCAATCATAATCATGACTAGCTTTATTGTTTCATGTGCAAGTAAAACTATAGAGTTAAGACCTATACAAATATATGGTAGTAACGAACAAAGCGTACCAACACCAGTATACGAGTAATGGATTTAGATAGATTAAATATTTTTCTTTTAGTAATGCTAATTGTTAGCACGTTAGCTAATGCAGAAACTACAAATAATTTATTACCACAACAGTTTTTTAATAATAACTCTAACCACAATGAGTGGACATGTAATGACCCATCTCATAATCATGGCAATAGTATTGTCGCAGCACATCATGGTGACAGCATTGAAAGAGATGTAAGTTTATCTGAGTATTTAACTGAAGATCAAATACAATATGGTTGGTCATCTACACTAGGCGCAGACATCTGGCATTGGAATAACTTATCTAGTGAAACAGACATGATTCAAACCATTACAGCTAGTGACGGTACAGTTACAACACAAAAAAGAACAGTAGCGTTTAGCCAAATCACGCCCTATCAAACGTATACATCTACCTACATAGAGGGTATGAACGTAAATACAAATTATAACATTAACGTCAAGTTTGACTTTAGAGAAAGTTCACAGTCGCAATATCATAGAGCAGTAGATTTAAAAAACCCTACCCTTGTTATAGACTATGAACCTAATCCTATATTTTTAAGCACAGCACAAGAGACAGATATAGCTACGGCAGTAGAGTTTGTAGAAGAAGCTACTGATATAGAGTTAATAGAATTTGAGCCAGATGAATACAGCTTTGAGCTATATGAAACTCCTGAAATAATTTTAACAGCTATTGAAGAAATATATATTGAACCATTAGCAACAGTAGAAGAAATTAATACAGGCGTTATAGATGTTTTTAATGTACCACTACCAACAGAACAATTTGATACAGAAATAGAAATGGAGATAGCATATGACAGTCAAGAGAACTTCTCGGAAATCACAACAGAAATCCAAATCGACGAAACGTTTATTGAAACAAGAGAAAACCTTGAAGCTCAAACAACCCTTATCGAAGACTACTTCTCAGAAGAAGTCGCCAGTAATGAAACAATCATTGAGCCAGAACCAGAAGAAATTGTTGAACGACCAACAGAAAACGAAACCACAATTGTCAACGACGACACCACTTCCGTTGTTGAAGAAGTTTCAAATGAAGATCAAAATTCATCTGGACAACCTGAAGCAGAAACTCTTATCGTATCTGAAGAAATAGATAGTGAACGTAATGAAGTTGACGGAGAAAGAGAAGCAACAGCAGATAGAGATTCAGATGTTGGAAATGAAACTACTGCTGGAGCAGAAGAAAATATCGAAAGCGGAAATCAAGAGGTGGAAGAAAGCAGGAATGAAACAGTTTCTGGAGGAAGTAATAGAGTTGTTACGATAGAAGAAATAAGAAAAAAGGTAAACGAAACAATAAAAAGGGTTGACCAAAGGTTAGTTGCTACGTCAATTATTGTGGCAAAAACTATGCAAACTAACCACGACCTTGACAATTACTCTAATGTAAACAAGAATATATTTAGTGAACAATTGCAAATAGACGGTGGAGAATACTTTGAAACCAGAAACTATATTGATACTAGAGATATATATGCAGACATTTCTTATGGCGATCAAGACGTCGTACAGAGATATCAAGAGAAAGTTCAAGAAGCTACTGACGAAAGGATAAGAGCCGAAGAACATTTAAGGAGAATACGTGGATATTAAAACTATAGCTACTGGCATAGGATTGGTGATTACGATAGCTGGGCTGTTCGTTTACCAAGGGCAATTAATAACAAGACTTGATGTAGTTGAATCACGGTCTGCGCCGGACATCAAACCTCTGGAACAGGATATAGCTATCAACAAAGCAGAAATAGCAGTATTGAAAGCTAAAGTAGATGAGATTAAAGCTAGGTCAGACAACCCTTTAAGATAATATTTGATTATTACTTTTCAAAAATAGTCCAGTCAACGACGTCGCCTGTCTCTTGCTCATACCATTTCAATAGTTCTAATTCAGAGCAAAACATCTTTTCAAAACTACGCCTACCCATACCATGGAAACCTGTATTACCCCTATGATGTTCGGTACATAGTGGTATACATTTTACATTACGCTGAGACATGCCCATAGAAGCCCTTAAATGGTGTATTTCTGTCCTTGTTTTCTGCGTTAGACTATAACGCCTACAGACTACACAACCATACTCTGATTGGCGTCTGTAAACGTTTTGCATTTCTTTCTTTTTATTCAACTTTTTCTAGATTTCTTACACTAAAGTCTTTGTTCTTTGTTAGAAAACCATAATGACACAATCTTTCTATAACAATTTGTGCCTGACTTCTGTATCTAAAATCCATATGTTTGGCTACTTCAAGTACTGTTGGACTAAAGCCGTGCTTGTCAATGTATTCATTAACAAATAGCAATACTTTGTTTTGATTTTCCGTAAGCCATTTTCCATTAATTTCTATCATTAGAACGGTGGCTCCTCTCCATTAAATACTTCATTGATACTTTCAGTAACTTGTTTGACTTCTTTAGTTTGATCTTTTGGACCAAAATCTATTTCAATTACTTTGACAGTCAATACGTTATTACCCTCTTTGTCTTGCCAGATACTAGGTGTTCCGTCTATTACAAGTTTCTTACCTTTGTTAGATTCGCCCTCCAAATAGGGTCTGATTCTATCAAGTCTATTACCTTGTTTGTTGTCCCACATTTGACAATTAAACCATGAGGGTTTCTCTTCTTTAGCACTACTGTCCCATTGATTGACTGCAATACTAAACTTTAGATAACCAGTACCTGATTTAGTTTCTTTAAACTCGGCACCTTTGCCCATGTTTCCACTTAATATTATTTTAGCGTAGCTCATTTACTTTCCTCCTTTTCTACTACATTTAATACAACATGTTTAAAGCATTCATCTTTCAATTTTGTCAATAAACAATCAATTAAATTATCTGTGTTTACATAATGATTATCGTATACTTCTACATCATCAACGAATACATGATATGAAGTTTTACTTTCTAGATGAACAATAGTTAACATTGGTTCGTTGTCCCATTCAGTCTCTAACCTTTCTAATTCTTCTACATAAACTGTATCGTATGTAAAGTGTGCGTCTACAATAGCCCAATCTTCATCTCTGTATTTAAAGCTTATTAGATATGATTGGTTTTTATAGTTACTGTCTTCCATTGTTATGCTTTCGCTTATCTTCATTTTTTCTCCTGTTGTTTGATTAGTTTTTCTTTTCTTTCTTCTGCAATTTTTATATAGTGATCAACTTCTGCTTGACCTAAATATTTGCAAAACCATATTTTTTGTTGTCCGTCATTGCTAAATTTCATGAACTCTTTATCGCTCATAACTTCCGTAGCAGTAAGTACACTCATCAGACCAAGAGGAAACTCATCTCTCCAGAGAGCATGGTCTTTATCTTCTATTCCATTAATTTCATCTCCAGAAGCATACTCTCCGCCAGCTAACCCCATAGAAGCTAACGCTCTACCTATTGCTGATGTCTCGCAGTTTTCCAAAGCTGATAATTTATTTACTGGTCCGTTGTTTTTATGCTCATATGCAAGTCCACTACCTACAATTCTGCCCTCTGAATCTTTGACATAACAACCAACGGCTACAATATTGTCGACAGTTAGTTCTGGAATTACTCTGGTTTCAATACCATATTCCCAACCAAATGCTTTTCTGAATGTTAATACTCTATCAACAACCATAGAATAGTTCTTTCCACGGAAGTCAACGCCACTCTTTTTTCTTACTATATCTACTTCATTTATCAATTGATTGACTTGTTCAAGTGTGATATTTTCAATATTTTGATTACTCATATTATTATACTCCTAACATTTATTTATCAATAGTTATCACTATTGAGTTTCTTTTGTTTCTAGTAGCTGATATACCATGACCAGTTACTTTCCTTACATCGTTTTCAATCATAGACTTTAGCTCATCATTGAGTTCTTTTGTTTTTCTGTACTCTGGTGTGCTAAGTTCTACTTCTTTTACACGCTGTTTACATTTCTTATATTCTTTAGCTACTGATTCCCATTGTTTATTTTCTGTATAGTCAATAGTTCTCATGCCATTTAATATAATATTTTTTGGTGTCTTGTCATCAAAGATATCAAACCCTGTTGGGTCTTCATTTTTTTCTACGTAGTACCAAAAAGCTTTTTCTCTTTTGTAAAGCTCATTACAAAATGCAGTATCAATATCTACTGTCATTGATTCATGTTTTGCATTACCAAAGATTACACTTAATATCATGTAGTCAATCTTCTTTGTAGCTAATGGGTGTGTACCATTGTCTACTGTATGATTAAATAACATCATGTAGTGATTCAGTTGTGCATGATATTGTTCTGCAATAGAATAAATATCACGCCTATCATGAGTATGTTTACACTCAACAGGTATTCCGCCAGATGTTATAGCGTCCATTTGCCCAGTCATAAACTCATGTTGTGGAAGATCAATTGATTGTTTGTATGTAACTCCTAAATCATGTGCCATAAAATCTAGGTTTAGTTTTTCTGTAGCGATACCAATCTGTACTGGTACAACCCATGACAAATCTTCAGGTTCAGCTATGCCACGTTTGATTCTGTTTAAGTCAAGCCAGTCGCCATTATAAATTTTGTTAGCGTCTGACCCACCTATGCCTTTTGTTCTATCCATTGTTATACTCCTTTAAATATTTATTTACTGGAAACCCATTGACCAGATGATTCTCATATGTGCAGACAATCTGCAATTTAGATATGTACCATGAGCTATGTTGTTTGTGTATTGGTTCACACTTTTGTACGAACTCGCTTGGTATAGGTAACCTTGCATATTTATAATTAGCTACAACATCTCTCATAACATCAGACATAATAAAGTTTGGATATTTATTTAAGACTTCGAAGTACATATGCAATCCTAAATCCGTAGGTATCTTTACTTGAAATGTTTCAGCTACAGTCTGTAAACACAAAGCAATATGTCCGTCTGATTTATCAGTCAACAGTTTTTTCATTTCATGAAACACTTTTGATATGTTTGTGTTGTATTCTAATTTTATTATGCTCCTCTTCTGTATTTGTTTTTCCATTTCTTTGGTCAATGATTCCAGACATACGGTTTCTTTGTTCCGAAACAGTTTCGGTATTGATTCTAGTATTTCTTTCTCTATTCCATTTTGCATTCTGTCTGCACCACGCTCTGAATTTGACATTCCAGTTAGCGTAAGCTCCTCCAGTTGAGAGGTAATAGTCTTTAAATTGTTCGACTTCATGTTCAATTTCTATCTCCTGTCCGAATCTATCTTCGCACTCTTGTTTTATTCTGTCGGTTGGTTGCCAATCTTCCGTCATAATTACTCTATCAATTTTCATATTTGCTCCAGATGTACACCCACGTATGTCAGTACATGGGTATATAACATCTCGTTATTTCTATACACCCTGTATAGAATTCATTAAAGATAGATAAGCTTTTGTAACTTAAGGCTAGCGACTAATAAAAGTCTGACACTTTTTACGGTACCACCTATCTATCCCCTGTCTAAGAACATAGCCATATAAACTTAGACAATTCATTAAGGATAGATAAGATATCGATACCACGTTCATCCTATCTATCCCATACTCATGTCCATTATATCCCCATGAGTAATTCATTAAGGATAGATACAAGGTACGAACAGCTCGACTTAGATTTCAATAATCCTTTGCAAGACACATTCAGTATTAATATCTATCCCAACATGCTGAGTAACAGTACCTTACTCCTCAGACTTACAGTTCGTATGTTCTGTATACCTCCACGTAGTTTTCATAAACTTCTATATCAGCAGTAAAGTCAT
>Ga0315315_10000481_pt1 | contig 33456 bp, 26 predicted proteins | sample M140m3416metaG_FD_203699 | JGI IMG/M metagenome (GOLD analysis project Ga0315315, IMG submission 203699) | Ammonia-oxidizing marine archaeal communities from Monterey Bay, California, United States - M1 40m 3416 | ecosystem: Environmental > Aquatic > Marine > Intertidal zone | place: USA... | reverse complement strand
TGCATCAGGAACGATCGCATGTTTTGATTTCGACGGAGAACTGCAGTGGAGTCGGGAGTTGATGGCGGTTGGCCGCAGTCAGCCGACACTCATTCAAGGAACTGTGGTTTTTATCAAACAGAGCTACTTGCCTGACCAAGCGGGGAAATTCACACACGATCACGGTGACGCGCCGATCGAAGAGTGGACGCAACTGCAAGCCATTGATCTTAAGACGGGTGAAGACCGGTGGGCAACGAGGTGTGGGGTCAATATGGGTTGTGTGCCATTGCTGATGTCTCGTACGGATGGTCGTGATGTGATGGTTGTCGGTCGTGGCGGTGGGCATTCACCGCCCGAAAAACCAACAGGCATTTCCATGATTGATGCTGCTGATGGAAAGACGCTCTGGACACTACCGTTACCGAAGTTCATGAGTACGATGACGTACAATCTCATCGGTGACGACATTCTCGTTTTTGATGCTGGAAATCATTTGTGGGTTGATGCCTATACCGGCAAAATCAAACGGCAAGTTTCCATTGTCAAAGATGTTTCCATTCGACGGCACAGTGCCGGGGGGTGGAAAACAGAAATGACAAATATTAAGAATGTGAAGAAGCCAAGGTCGATCATCCAGCAATCGAATGTGCTTGCGGGGGCTTATCACTACTTCCGCAGTTACACAGAACCGTGGCTGGGGCGGGTCGATTCCAGAACTGGACGTGTTGAATATTTACAACTACCCGTGCAGATGCGTGCCGGGTCCGAGCGACAAAAAGATGAGTTGTTGTGGAGTTCCGATGATATGGACGCGCAGGTGTTGGACGATTTGTTGGGGTCCAAGAAAAAACAGTCATCACTCCCGATTACAAAGTGGGCGTTCAAAGAGAACGACATGAAGGATGCTGGTGGAAACGTTGTGATGGGTGACCAGCGATCCATGGGCAATGGTTGGGGGCATCATGCATCGCAGTTGCCCACCGTAATCGGAGACTGCCTCTACTTACCGACGATGGCGGGTACGGTGTACGTCATTCGTTGGGATAGTGAGACCCTCAACGAAGATGCGATTGTTGCGATCAATGATCTTGGGCCCGTTGGCGAGTCGTGGAATCGAGCAAGTTTGAGTTTCGCAAATGATTCCTTGTTTGCACACACAATCGATGGTCTGATTTGCATCGGCAAGTGATTGGCTTGTGATTCGAAAAGCTGTCGTGGAGCTTTTTAATGCTGATTCGAGAGGAACTCTTGCGGGGCAGGGTCTGACTAGAAACGAGTTTGGTATTGCAGGTACAGAAATTGTCCATCGCCATCGCTGGGGACGCCTGGAGTCAGTTTGTAATACTCGCCGGACTGAAAGATTGAATACCCCAGAAGAAGGTCGTTTCGTGGATTCAATGTGAAGTCGATCAGAATATCCAACTCCTGCCCCAAGTCACGGTCTGCTGCCGCATTGGTTGGGTTGAACGCTGTCATGTCCGCGTTGTACGGAGTCGTTTTCTGGTCCAGAAAGAAGTAGTGGTACCAGAGTGTCAGTTCAACTTTAGAACCGAGGACGGGGGTCGTGAACTGCAGGCTGACATCATTGATGTTGCGACGGCCAAACAGGTCCATGAAGCCAAGATACCAGTGTGATTGTGGAAATAATGCATCGAATCCACCGTCACCTCTCGCGGCAGGAATCTCGCTGTCGCCAGACGCCCAGTCGTACCACAGCCACACACGAGACTTCCCTTTTTTGTGCGGATGTAGTCTGTGTAGACGGTGACCCATGCCGGCAGTGACAAACCCTGCGTCATGATTTCCATACCCCGGACTATTGCTGCCAAATTGGTAGGCACCTTCAAATGCAAACAACTTTCCGTTTGCGGTTTCTCCTTGGAGCCGAGTTCCAATGGTTTGGTAGTCGTATTGTTCGCGTCGGTTATTGAGCCCCAAATAATAGGCGTCAATGTTCAAGTCTTCAGTGGGTCGCTGTGCAGCGTAAATTCCGTAGAAGTCAACTTTTTCGTCGGCTCGGTTGCTGTTCTGTCCAGAATGCATGTCACCAACCGGATGAAGGAAAAAAGCATCAGTTTTCCAGCGGTCTCCCCGGTGGATGAGTTTCAATCCATCAAAGGTTCGCCGGTCATTCACCCAGTCCAGTGGCGATACCAGTCTTTGAGATCCATAACACTGTTCTTGCCGCCCAATCCGCAGGCTCAGTGTCTCTGTGAGTTGTGTGTCAAGAAAACCGTTTTGTATACGATCAAGTGAAGGGCTGCCTGGGCCGGCAGACAATATTTCAGCAGTCGAACCACCGTGCAGGTACTCACCGTACAGTCGGAACCAGTCATTGATTCGGTAGTCCGCAAAAAGTCGCACTCGTGTTAGCCAATAATCATCGCTGTCACCCGTCAAGCCACTTCCAGCGATGTTTGATTCGTCTTGGAAACGGATGCGGGCTTCACCTCCAACGTTCACGCGCTGTTGCGATAACCCTTTCAAGCAGTCACCTGGATAGTGTGAACCGCGGTAGCAGGGATCACTCAGATAACGAAAGTCGTTGTCGAAGAAAAGACAACGGTAGGATTTACGCATTGCCGAAGCGGCGCGACGTATCTGAAGGCAGTTGCATTCGTTTTTGCAATGGCAGGCAGGAATCAGACTAGGCGGGACTTCGATGATTGATGGCATTTCCGAAGCAACGGATTTCGGCTCAGCAAGCTTCGTTGCAATCCGCTCTATCGGCGTGAAGTCGGATAACACCAAGTCGGATGGCGATGACTCTGCATCGCTCTCGGGATCGAACGTGATATTATCAATTACCACTGGTTCGACCGAATGCGCGATCTTGGAATACATGAGGGTCAGGGTCACTGTGAGCGTGATCCCTGCTGCGATGATCAGAGCCTGTGGCCAAAGCTGACTTCGCATGGCACTGGATTCCTTTCAGCCATCACGAGGCTGCCGAACATGATGGCGGCAGCATGAGTTCGAAATGACCTCGGGTTGCGGCGGGGGAAACTGGTTCCGGCAGGAACCGATCTTCTCCGAAGATAGGTTCTCAGCACCACACGCGTTCATTCCTCAGCAGTACGAGGCATCCTCGCCATCGTTCCATTACGGTCATCGGGTAAGGGCGGGAACGGCCATCATGGCAAGTGCTGGGTTTCGTGTTCAGGACGCAGCAGGGTTCGTGAGAAAAGGACTGAACCACCGAATCGTCATGATGCGACTGATCGGAATCGTCATGCGGGATGTGCGGTTTGGAACGCATTTCCTGTGCCCGAGGTCGATTCGAGGTTGTCGCCGGCTGCACGCTCTCAGTGCGTATGACTTTTTGACGCACATGACCGCGCTTGATTGTGTCAGGAAACAGCAATTCTTACAGGGTGGGTAGGTCGTGTTCGATGGTCCTGTCTTCGACCGCTGACGTACCAATTACCATCGATGAAAAAACGCAGCTTTCGTTTCTGCGCTTTGGTCACACCGATCCGCGCAGTGTGACACACTCGAGTGACCATTTGCCCACCCTGGAAAATACCTACGCGGGAGGAATGAACAAGATCCGCGAGGTCCAGTGAGCGATCAACACCGAGTGCTTGACACAGCATTGCCGGTCCCCGGGTCAATCGACTCAGTTCGTCAGTTCCGCGTTGACGCTGCATTGCGGGCAGACCCCATATCGGCTCGATGGCTCGGATGAGCACTGCACTGCCGATTCCCCGTGACTGGGTCACAGTATTCAAGCAATACTTGGCATGGATTGGATAGACGTACAATGTTCCTGGCGGGCCGAACATCGAAGCATTGCCAGCAGTTTTTCCTCGAGCACTGTGACTGGCTGCATCACCGTTGGCCAAGTAGGCTTCGGTTTCGACAATTTGACCACCAATCCATTTGCCTCGATTTTTTCTGAGTAGTGACATTCCCAACAACCCACGGGCTACTTGCACGGGATCGCGGTCGTAGAATGAATGTGGCAAGCGATCTTGTGAGGAAGGTATTTTCATGGTGAAACGTCAAAGCCAAATGTTATCAGCGCGGTGGATTGTTCCCGTTACCAGTGCGCCCCTTCATGGTGGTTGGGTGGAACTTGACGAGGGTCAAGTGGTTGCCTTCGGATCTGGTCCGGCACCTCGACCCGCGAAGGATCTGGGTGATGTTGCCGTTCTGCCTGGCTTGGTAAATGCGCATACACATCTTGAATTCTCGGACTGTGCAGACAGAGTTGGTTTTCCTGGGATTTCGTTACCGGAGTGGATAGGTCAGGTCGTGAGTACACGTCGGGCCGCCGATGAGACCAGCCGTAGTGACGCCATTGTGCGTGGAATGAGGGAGTGTGCACGCACAGGGACGTGCCTGGTTGGTGAGATTACAACGCCGCCATGCAACTATCCGTCCCTGACAAAGGGTGTAGAGATAAATGGGGCAGATCTGATCTCTTTTGCAGAGGTGTTGGGATTGAACTCGGAACGTGGCAGGGAACGTCTTGACGTTGCGAACGCTCATTTGGAGCTTAACGCCTGCAGTGGGGTGAGCCCGCATGCACCGTATTCTACCTCCAGGGAAACTCTTGAAGCATGTCTTCAGCTCGCGAATGCTAAGCATCGATCTTTGGCCATGCACGTCGCCGAATCACCCCACGAACGGGAATTACTGGAAGCGGGTATCGGGCCGTTTGCGGAGGCTCTTAAGTCGCTGGGCGTTTGGCGGGATGATCTTTTTCCATGGCCAACGAATCCCTTTCAATGGTTGATTGAGAAATTGGCACGGGCTCCACGATCGCTTCTCGTTCATGCAAACGACTTGAGCGAAGCAGAAATAGTGAAACTTGCGGAATATCCCCAAATGACGGTCGTCTATTGCCCGAGGACCCATCATTTTTTCCAATATGAATCGCATCCCGTGGCAACCATGTTGTCGCACGGTGTGCGGGTGGCATTGGGGACAGACTCAAGAGCCAGTAATCCGGATCTCAATCTGTGGAGCGAAGCACAGTTTCTGTGGAAGCATCGCGTTGATCTCGAACCAGAATCTGTTTTGCGGATGGCCACGTGGTCTGGTAGTGAAGCTTTGGGACGCGATGACGTGGGCTGTATACGACCGGGGTGCCTCGCGAAACTAGGGTTCGTCCGAAGCACTGCTTCGACTCAGGAAGAGCTGTTCTGTGACTTTGCGACTCATGACTACGCTCCCCTAGCGGATTTGACCTGTTAGCCACTATTGAGCCCGGCCTGAATCCCATCAGGGGCGAAGATGCTCCGCCCTCCATCGACTGGAAGGCAGGTACCTGTCACAAAGTCGTTTTCACAAAGAAACTGGGTTGCGTGCGCGACGTGTTCGGGGGTGCCAACTTTGCCTGCCAGTGTGCTGGTTGCCATCTTTTGTGCAAACTCGTCAGTCGCATCTTCGCCCAGCAAGACTGGGCCCGGTTGGATGCAATTGACGCGAATCCGTGGATTCCGATGTCCGAGCTCAACGGCAAGTGATCGGGTCATGGTTTCGACCGCGCCTTTACTGGGGAAATACGCCGCATGGTCCAGATAAGGACGCACCGTGGCCCAGTCACCAATGTTGATGATTGATCCTCCTCTAGCCTGTGCCACCATTCGCAGCCCAGCTGCTTTGGCACATAAGAAAGACGCAATTGAATTGATCTCAAAATATTCTCGAATTTCACCAGCAGTAATTTTTTCCAAGGGCGTTGGCTGCCAGATTGCAGCGCTGTTGACCAGAATGTCGATTCGCTCAAGTTTTGTTACTGTTTCGTCAACCAGTCGTTCCGGCGTCCCTTCATCGCACAGGCTTCCTTGTGTAACGATGGCCTGTTTCGAATACTTGTCATTGATCTGTTTGGCAAGGTCCTTGGCTTGATCAACGCTTGTATTGGCGTGCAGAGCAATGCGACATCCGAGACTGGCTAGGTGGATGGCGATTGCCCGCCCTACTCTCCGAGAACCGCTTCCGGTAACCAAGGCAACAGGCTCGGGACAGTCAAAAACTTCTTGCAGTTTGGACATGGTGATTTGTTGGTGAAGTGTCGAAAAGACGGAATTCAAAGGTACTTTGCGAGCTTGCCACCGCGAGCTGCACGGGCATCGACTTTCGCCGTGATTTCCGGATCTTCAATTAATGGTGGTGCATGGTGTGGTTTGATCCGTGCGTCAATCACAAGTGAACCGCTGCAGCCCCAATGTTTGTGAACAGACTTGGCACCAAGGCCGTCCATGTCACAGGCAGGGTTGCTTCGTGTGAAAGTGGTCCACAGCCAATTGCTCATCGAGCGAGCTGCAAAGTCACTGTCATCGACAAGTGTTATTAACGGAAGTGTTGCAAAACATGGTCTGCTCACCATGCTTTTTACAAAGCCCTGCAAATCGTTTGAAGAGTCAGAGTCGGTAAATCGAGGTGCCTCGATCGCAATGATGCCCGGTGCGACGATTCTCGGATTCTTGAATCCTTCTGGCAAGGTCAGGTCTTGGGGCAGGTCTGAACCCAAGGTGCGTTGTGGTGGCCCGGTCGCTGCAATCACGACTTTGGAACCCTGGTTGAACCCGCTGCCCGAGTAGTCAAGTGTGTCGATCGTGGTTCGGGTCTGGAAGTGCAGGTCACGTTTCCAGTCAACGCGGGAAAGGATGTGATGCATGTAGGTCTCGATGTCATGGATGTTAAGCTCATTGCTCGGATCATCCGTGATGAACAGATACTTGGCTAATGAAAGTTGCCCGTTGCCAAGAATTGCGTTGGCTTGAGTCAGCAATTCCTGGGGTTCTGGTCGCTCTAGATAAGGCATGTAGCGTTCGCTACCAATCGCCAGCAGCAATGGATGGACGCCAGCAGCATCAACGGCATGAACCGCCTTCACTCCGGGGATCACCGACGGAATGATGGGATCGGTGAGCTCATGGATCAGTTGCCCAAAAGTGGTGTCTTCCTGCGGGGGGCGACCAACGACAGTAAACGGCCAGATTGCATCTTTACGATGCCATACCTGCTCAACCTGCATCACTGGGAATTCATGTTGCAAACTGTAGTACCCAAGATGATCTCCGAAAGGTCCTTCTGGTTTGGTTTGGTTGGGATTGATCGTGCCCACGATCGCAAAATCCGCGTCAGCGTAAACTGGCGCATGATTGCCAGTGATCATGCGGACTCGTCGACCAGCCAAAGCCCCACCAAAAGTCAATTCAGTAAGACCCTCCGGAAGTGGCATCACTGCAGCGACTGACATCGCCGGGGCTCCACCCACCGTGATCGCCACGCGAAGTGGTTTGCCACGATCTAAAGCAGCGCGATGATGGACGCCCATGCCGCGATGGATCTGATAATGCAGTCCGACTTCTGCGTTTGACTCGTACTGGTTACCTGAAAGTTGCACCCGATACATACCAAGATTGACCTGCATCAAGTTCGAAGGGGCATTAGGATTATCACTCAGTACTTGCGGTAGCGTGACGAAGGCCCCTCCGTCGTCGGGCCAACATTTGATTGCGGGCAAGTCTGTGATCTTGCAATTTGACTTCTGGACAGCGCCACGATTCACCTTGCGGGGCAGCATGCTCAGGGCGGTAAGCGGCACACCCGCGTAGCGAAGTGGTCGTTTGGGCAGCGCAGACGGATCAATCTTCACCTCGATCACCCTCCGCACCGCCTCGAGGGTTCCTCTGAATAAATACCTCGCTTGTTCGATCGACCCGAACAAATTTGAAGCAGCCGGAAAATGGCAGTCGCGGATGTTGGTGAACAGAAGTGCGGGGCCGTTGTTGGCATACACACGACGCTGGATTTCCGCCATTTCCAACTGGGCGTCGACCTGTTCATCGACCTGGATCAGGTATCCACCTTTTCGCAGGTCTTCGACGGCGTCTCGGGTTGAACGATGCTTCACGGGTGGAAACACTCTTGCACACGGATGGTGTTGGGAACCAGATCAGGAAGGGTAGGATAACCGCGTCTGGCAACATAGACTAACGATACCCGTGTATCGGTCATCTTGCCCATCCCATCCACAATCACTTGAAATACGCATGTTGGACAGCAATCCAATCCCATCTCCGGAACTTTTAACCGTCACCGAAATTTTAGAGCAGAAAAGCGATGTGTTGGTCGCCGGTCTGACGGAAGAGGGTAGCCTTTCGTCAACATTGGACATGATGGATAACTTGACGGGGGGCTGGGTCAAGCGTCTGGTGGACGAAGGCGAAATACGGGGGAAATCAGGTGAGTTGACTCTGCTCGCCTCTCCGGCCGATACAGGGCCCCGCATGCTTCTCATTGTCGGACTGGGTTCAGGTGAACTCGACAGAGATTTGGCGTTTGAGTCGGGGGCCATGCTGGTTCGGCGGTTGGGTGATCGGCAACGCGAAACCGTTGCCGTTGCATTGGGTGAGTCTTTCCCCCGAACCACCCATGACGCACTGGTCGCCGGTGCCCTCTCGGGATGTGAGCAACAGGCGATTTATCAGTCCGAGCCAGCACAACGTGTTCCGGAGAAAATTCTTTTTTACGGGGTCTCCCAAGAAAGCCTTCAGCGGGGTTCTGCGATTGGTGAGTCCATTAACCAAACGCGACGGCTGGTGAATGAACCACCCGCGGTTGTTTTCCCGGAAAGTTTTGCCGAAAAAGCCAGTTCTCTGTTTGAGGGAAGCTCTGTCATCGTCGAGGTTTGGGATGAGCAGCGATTGATTGCCGAGGGCTGCAGGGCCATTCTTGCAGTTGGAGCAGGATCATCCAAATCGCCCCGACTATTGATCCTGAGATATAACGGGGGCGGATCGGAAAAGCCACTGGCTCTGGTAGGAAAGGGTGTGACTTTTGATAGTGGCGGGCTATCGCTTAAGCCAAGTGCTGGAATGCTTGACATGAAATGTGATATGGCTGGTGCGGCTACTGTGGTTGGAGCGATGCATGGAATTGCCAAACTGGGGTTGAAACGCAATGTCATCGGATTTTGTGGACTTGCGGAAAATATGGTCAGCGGTGACAGCTACAAATTGGGCGATGTGATCGAGACCCGCAGTGGAAAGACGATTGAGATTCACAACACTGATGCCGAGGGGCGTGTGGTGCTTGCCGATACGCTTGATGTAGCAATCCAACATGAGCCACGAGCGATGGTTGACCTTGCCACACTCACGGGCGCCTGCATGGTGGCTTTGGGAACAGATATTGCAGGTTTGATGGCAAATGACCAAGGAGTTTGCGACGAAATTCAAGCCGCTGCTGAAATAGAGGGGGAACCTGTCTGGCAATTGCCAATGTTCGATCTTTTTGACGAAAAGGTCAAAAGTAAAGTGGCAGATATTAAGAATGTTGGTGAGGGCCGTTGGGGTGGCGCAATCACGGCCGCCAAGTTCCTCGAAAACTTTGTGGGGGATGTGCCTTGGGTTCACATCGATATCGCAGGTCCCGCATTCGCCGATGGAGCAAAGCCATCAAGGGATGCCGGTGCCACTGGCGTGATGGTGCGAAGCTTGATCCGCTGGGTTGAGAACAGCGATATTTAACAGCGATATCTGGTGAAAAGCAGCAGTAAGCCGTCAGGTACTTCGTTGCGAGCAACGAAGTTTCCTTACTTTGTTCCTGGCCAGAATTTTTTCCATTTGCTTTTGCCAGTTTTCACTGCTGCATTTCCGTCTTCTCCGCTTCGATGACTTGCTCCCTCAAGTTTTGAGGCCAGTTCACGAATTGCGTGAGTGATGCCTGCTCGCGGTGCTTGCACGATCAGCGGTACGCCATTGTTGCGGATCTCAACCATGGTTCGATAGTCATTGGGAAGCAACGCGAATATTTCTCGCCCCAAAGTCTCTTTGGCTTTCTTCAAACTGATTTGGCCTGAGTCCAGACCCACGCGATTGACGACGATTTCAACCTTGTCCTTGAGGTCGTCCATTTCCTCAAAGCTCATCATCAGCCGGACGACGTTGCGTAAGCAGGGAAGGTCCAGTTGCGTCACCAACACGACTTTGGATGCACTCTCGATCGCAGCCATGTCGATCGGACTGTAAGTCTTCGAAAGATCGATAATCAAGTGCGTGAAGGATGCTTTCAGCAGCCCGATGACTTTGCGGATGTTGTCAGCCGTGATCGCATTGGTGTCGTGCAGTTCTACCGGTCTGGGAAGCAGATACAGCCCACTGCTGTGTTTGGTGAGTGATCGCTTCAGCAATTGTATGTCGAGACGGGATACGTTTTGAACAACATCAGCCAGCGGATAATCAGGGATTGAGTCCAGAAAGACATCGACGTCACCCAGTGCCAAATCAAGATCCAACAAGGCAACGCTGTTCAATGTGTTCTCTGCGAGCACGCAACCGAGATTGACGGCCGTGCTTGTGGTTCCCACTCCCCCTGTTGCGCCAGCAATGGCGATCACTTTGCTGCTACGAGCTCCACCTTCCATCCCGCCAAACTTCTGGTGGCTGACACGCTCAAGTGCTCCGGACAAGTCGTCATCCGATATTGGAAGCGTCAGGAATTCTCTCGCTCCAGCACGAATCGTTTTCAGAATCAGTTGTCGGTCGGTATCACGACTTGCCGCAAGGATTGCGGTTCCCGGGATTTCCGTTGTCAGTCTCTCGATCAATTCAATTGCTTGATCGGGATTGCTGTCCAGTGCTACAACACCGACATCCGGATTCGTCTGCTCCAGCACATCTGGAAAGAACTCGTATCGTGAACAGTCTGCCTCCAACTACACCGTATCCAATCCCAAAAGCATTGCCTTGAGGGTTTCGCGTGTGGCGTCGTTTGGATCGACGAGGGCGATTCGTAATACGTTACTCATGAGATTGCTTGCTCATTGTATGTCTGACGACTTGCAGCGCGAGCGATTGTAAATATCTTTCTTGTTTTTCTCTCATTATTTCACTGGTGGAGCCGTGATGGAGACTCCTTCGCCTACAATGACTGGTGCCTCGCTGGGGACGATTGCTCCCGGCGGAATCGATTCTTCGTGCCTGAACTGTCCTGGCAGGACTTCCGGCATCACGCTGTAACCATCGCCTCCTAGATTGCAGTTGTCACCACCCAGCAAATTGGGAACTTCGATGTGACCGCGAAGGTACAAATCGGTGTCGCTTGGTGACATTGAATTGAGGCCTGGTCCGCCTCGATGTACTTGGTGTGGATCCAGTGCTTCGACTAGTTCCGGCGTGACTGTGATCAGCAATTCGATATCATTTCTAGCTTCGCTTACCCGTCGAAAAGCCGCACCGATGTAAGGCAACTCGCCAAAGAAAGGTGTTGCTCGCGAAACCGCCTCGGTGCGGCTTTGCAGCAGACCAGCGATCGCGAATGTTTGCCCTGCCTGCAACTCCACAGCAGTTTCAACGTAGCGAGAGCTGAAAGCTGGCACATCAATCCCTTCGGCGCTGATCGAGCGTGACGGGTCAGGTTCGGTAACCTCGGGGCGGACTTCCAACCGAATCCGACCGGGGCCAACGACAAAGGGAAGGAAATCGACAGCGGTCCCGAATTCCTCGTAGTTCACCGTCACCGAATTGTTGGCGGGAACAATGTAGGGAACACGTCCACCCACATTGAACCTTGCTGGGCGACCGTGAGTCGCCACGACTGTCGGCTCGGCAAGGAACTTAATCAGATCCTGTTTTCGCAAGGCTGTTATCAGGGCCTGGAATTCACCGGCACTGGCAAATAGCTTGTTCGTTGCGGTTAGACTTGCTCCCGCTGTGGGGATGGCGGTGCCTCCGCTTGTAGCAGCACGGATCAAACCACCCGGTGCAGAATAAAAGAATGAGCCGGTGGACACGCTGCCCCAGTCGATACCAAGATCTCGCAGCTTGGTGCGGGACACTTCCATGATCTTGGTGTGCAGCAGAACGGTCTGGACTCCGACAACACGAATGTTATTCACGACCGTCGTGTAGAACTGTTCGGTAATGGCGACGGCTCGGTCGACATCATCTACGCTGGTTACCGTTCCGGAAATGATCGCGCTATCCTCAATCGGAATGACTTTCAGAGTCGCCAATGGAAGTTGGCTTTCCAGAATTCCTTCGACCTGCCTCGCGTCGGCCATCACAATGACGTCGACGGTGTAAAGCCGGTCATTGGTATCCCATAGATTCAATTGCGTCGTGCCAGGTGTCTTCGCAAAGATCTGGATCTGATTTTGAGAGACTGGCGTCGCCCCGACGACCAATTCATTGTAAACCTGAAACTTTGGAATCCGTTCTTCCAGAGTCAGGATGCGGCTACTTTTCACAATCATCTCAACCCGCTCAGAGGGTTGAGAGATGTTGTGGGCAACGGCTGACCCCGTCGAGGTCAAAACACCCGGTGCGGTCTGGGCGTGTGTCGGCCGAGGGCAGGCGACGGAGATCGTCGTGGCAATCAATAATGCGGCCGAGAGCCGTGCCATCAATCGGTTCGTTTCCATCGCTGGGTCATCCTTGCTGGACCGAATTCGAATCCATTCGAATTCTGCCCTACCAAGTGAGGAAGTTCTCACAGCAGTAGTGACAGAGGTCAGTGCGTGTAACGGTTGTAAATGAAAGGTTGTTGCCTAGATCAGCTATCAATTGATGCGCTGACCAAAATTGTCTTTGTAGGAAAAAATTTCCAGGACGGAATCGTTCGCGTCAATTTCACTCGTTCGAGGGTGGCTGAAAGAACGGACTACCTTCGCCATTCAGTCTTTGATAATCGTCGTCTTGTTGAACCTGTACAGGAAGCGTGCCAGTCATTGGTTTTTGAGGCTCTGTATCCGCGGCCCCGACTTCCCCAATCAGTACGGGTAATTTTCCTGCTACAATCCAGTACTCAAGCATTCGTCCTTCAACGAGCTTGAACATGGTGAAGCCTTCAACTTTCTTACTCGCGGCGACCACTGGTTCAGCAGCGACTTCCGTTGCCAATTCCTGTCGATCCGCCTCTTCTTCCTCTAGTCGCAGTCTTTCTTCTTCCTCTTCCAGTTCCGTTCGATGTTTCTCGATCATTGCAAGAAAATCGGCAGCCGCTTCGTTCGAACCATCCTCGAGGGTGTGGTCCTGATCGCTAGCCTTATGCAGTTCAAGTTCCGCCAGTTCTTTGGCGTAAGACCACGCATCCTTGTCTTTTTCGGGAATCAAAAGTTGGAGAAACCTGGCAGGCTTTCCACGATCCTCGTCAGTGCGTCGTGATGTGTCTCCGTCAATCGAGAAGACACGGATTCCCATGAAGACCGTATGTGATTCGCTTCGGGGAATGAAATCACCTTCCTCGAAGAAGCCGACTACGTCTACTCGGTCACCTGGTTGAAGCGAAGTGGAAATGCCAAGTTCACTGGCGTCCATATCGACAGCCTTCCAGCCGTTAGGCACGCTCGTCCAGTTTTCGTCCATGAGCTTGGCTGGCATGATCGGTTCACCGTCAAACAATCGTTGTTTGGCGTATTTACCTTCTACTTCCGCCAAGCGATTACTGGCGCCTTCGGGCACCCGGTCTTCTGGCCAACGCTCCAAGGCGATTTTTTCTGCTGTGATCTTTTCACCTACATCGATTGTCGCTGATGTTACGAAAATCTCGACCGTGCTGGCCGTATTCTGGTTGCCCTGAGCTTTCAACCATTCGCTAGCCAGAACGGCTGCAACAGTACCGCAAACGCAGGCAAGCAGAAGATAGATCGATTTATTACGCATGGCACTAAGTCGTTTGAAACGAGTTACCCGTCGGGTTTTGTGGTGAGTTCACCCCGTGCCGAGGCACAGCGTGATCTGCCGTAAAAGTCTTATTCGGTGCAAAACATTGGATCGCTGTAACCCGCATGACCGTTGAGCTATCATCAATACGATCGGCGACCCCAACGCAATCCGTTGGACCCGCCCAATCGTTAGAAGTTGACAAGGAACTCACCCGGCTACCGCCTCTCAAACGAGCATGCCTGCGATCGCGAAGTAAGCAATCGACCCGATTGCCTATGGAATTCCGTAGGGCAGCAGGTACATGGATGGCTTTCTTTCTCTGGCGATTTCGGAAAGCTTTTGGGACTTCGAACCGTTTTCCACTCCTGCAGAATCTGGTGTCCCATCGCAAGGTGCTTCTGCCATTGTCCACTTCTAAGGATCATGAACACGGCCATGGTTCCCCCCACAATGGCGGTTGCGGCAAATGCGTAGAGGGTCACTACGATACCAAGCTAGGCTCCGACTCCAGCAAGCAGTTTCACGTCACCGGCACCCATGCCACCTACGTTACGGAGGACCAGTAGCAGCATCATGCCGACAAACGTGCCAAGCAAACTCCATCCCAGGCCGATCATGCCGTCTTGCATGGTCCAGTGGAGCCAGCCGCAGGCGATGAAGGGAAAAGTCAGCCAATTCGGTACTTTTCAAATTGCGCCATCGATGATTGCGGCAACAATCAGGACGACGGTTACCAACCAGACGGTCCAGTTTTCGGCTATTCCTTGAAGTAGCGTTTCCATAGTCAGTATCCCCGTGGTTTGTTAGCGAGCGGTGGGTGGCGAAAGAAGCTTGGGGTGCCTCATTTCGTCATGTATGTGGTTCGACGACCGTCAGCGAGGCCCTATCAGCCAACTGAACATTGCGAACAAAAGCGTCACCAAGCAACAGGACAGTTGCCAAGTGTAAGCGGCTGCGTCGGCAGGCAGGAGTGGATAGTTCATGGGAGGATCCCGCAGTGGGCAGGAGGTGGTGCGATGGAGATCGGACCGGGCTGGGCTGACGATAGCCTGACAGCGAGCTGAGCTCACCAGCGATGTTCGCTTTTGAATTCCGTCAGTGAGCTTGCTCATGCAAGTATCGCGTTACTTGGTTGCCACCCTAATCGGTTGTGATTCGTGTGGGCTGCTGGAGATACCGGATCAGGTTCCGTATTTCATTGCTGGAAAGCGTGTCCAAAAGTCCATCTGGCATCGGAGATTTCTCCGTCACCTTTTGGCTTTGTATCTTCTCCTTATCGAAACTGAGCTTTTCCGTTGCAGTTTGGATCGAGATCGTGCGATCTGTTTCGTTGGTCACTAAGCCGTTGAAGATGCGTTCGTCAGTGGTAAGCAGAATGGTCATGCGATAGTCCTTGGCAACGATCGCACTGGGATCGACCACGTTATGGAGTAGGTAGTCAATGTCGTTGCGATTTGCCCCTGTCAGGTCCGGACCTATATGTTCGCCTTCACCAAATAAACGATGACAATTCTGACATAGTTTTTTGAATAATCGGCGGCCATTTCCGAGATGTGCTTCTGCAGGCGGAGAATTTTGAAGTGATCTTTTTAGTCGGTCAATCTTGATTTGTATCGCATCCGGAGTCGTTCGAACCTCTCCCCAAACGCGTCCAATGAGCTGAGTAAGTTGAGGATCGCCGAAGCCTTTGATCTGCCTCACCTGAAACGCGGATAGGTCATTGGCTGGTATTTTTCCCTGTTCAATTGCGTGCAGCATTGCTCGCGCAAATGACTTTCGCGAGACAAGCATTGACATGACTTGCGGGCGTACTGGGCTGCGAAAGTTGCGATATCGATCAACAAGACTCTGGCCAATTTCTGGTTCATCAAATTGAGATAATCCTCGGGCTGCTAATAGATTGACATGTTGGTCAGAGAGGAGTTCCTCGCAGATTTTTCGTATGCCGGTTGCATTACTTTGGATCAATGTCTGCAACGCTGCTGAACGCACCGCGGGTTCCCACTGCCCTTTTCCTCGTGCAATGGTTTTCAGCTCTTCAATGGCGCGACCATCGCCAAACACCACACCTAGCTCACGCACCAAATTTTCGGTTGCAGGTGACTGTTGTCTCATAATCAAATCCCATGATTTTGGGCGTGGGGCATTGATTCTACCTTTCAAACCAAGATTGGCTCCTGTCAATACCGTACGTAGATAAGTGCCCTTTTGCTTTGCCGCATGTGTCAACAGTTCGTCAAGTGCTCGTGGAAACGCATCCACTTCTTCTGCCAGACAGCGTGAAATGAGCTCCAAGGTTTTTGGGAGTCTGCAATCTTTGGCAACGTCGACCAAGGCAGCAGGATTTTGATTGGCAACGGGAATTAGTCCGTACCAAATCATGAGTGGCAAGTTGTGGTCTGCTCTGTCTTCCTCGCGAGTAAGAAGTACCTTGGCAAGCACGGGGCGGAAGTCGATCGGCAGTCGTTGCAATACGGACGCAAGGCTTAAACGAACTAGGGCTGAACTATCCTCTTTCGCCATCGTAAGCAAATGCGGCATCAGTTCGTGAGCCTGTTCGTTTACTAGAATGTGATCAGAGGCGCTGGTAGGTGATGCTCCCATGGCGTCATCAAGCGGCCAGTCATCTGTCAGGAGGCGAATGGACCAACTTCTGAGTGATTCATGATTGGCCTTGGAAAGCTTGCGTAATAAGGTTTGGTCAGCACCGCCTAGGCCATGCAGTGTCAATAAAGCCTGGGTTCTGGTGGTGGGATTGCTTTCACTCTGTTCAAGCAGACTTATCAATCCTGGGTAACTGGATGTGATGTCGCTTGTCATGGCACGCCTCGCCAATTCCAGTCTGGCTTGACGTATGTACCAGTCATTGCGTGCAGCGTGGACATTGACCAATTCAGGTAGGGACCACGTCGTAAGATCGGTCGATTTGGAGGTGACAGGATTAATGGCGTTACGGACTTTGAAAATACGTCCACTTGTCCGGTGCACTCCAGTGTGTTCATGGCACTCGCCGGCATCACTCCAATCCAACACAAAAACAGCGCCATCCGGGCCAGACCCCAATTCCATACCACGGAACCAAGGGTCTTTTGCGAGAAGCAGATCCTGGCCATGAGATGCTACATACCCTGAACCATCACGACGAAGAATTTCCTGATTCATTCGTCGGCCGTGAAAGTTCAGAGTGAAAAGGCGATCCCGATAAATCTCAGGCCAGTTGTCTGCCTGGTAAACCATCGTACCGGAGTGTGCATGGCCGCCGCCGTAGGAGTTGGCTGTGCCGTTTCGCGATTGGGTCCAGCTTTGTCCAGTGTCAAAGTGCCAGTGATCAGCATGAAAGTCAATCAGTTCGTAAGTCCGACGATTTGGATCCAGCACGAATGGTCGTGTGAAATGCGCACCGGGAATTAGATGCCACAGATGGCCGTTCACAGTGTTCACGAAAAAGGCTTCACCGAGTGAATTCCAGTCGTGCCCCCATGGGTTGGTTGTTCCGGTTGTGAGTACTTCCACTCGTTTTGTTTTTGGATGGTAACGCCAGATTCCACCCTCCAATGCAAGTCGCTCACCCTCAGGTGTACCAGGCACTCCGATTTTCGCAGGACAGGATCCACCGCATCTTCCATACAGCCAACCGTCTGGCCCGAATTGCAATCCATTGGCGAAGTTGTGGTAGTTCTGTTGTGCAACAGTGAAACCGTCAAGAACAATCTCGCCAGCACTATCCGGCACATCATCGTGATTGAGGTCAGGAATGAAAATCAAGTTGGGCGGGCACATCAGCCACACCCCATTCAAGCCGACTTCGATTCCCGTCAACATTTGGACATCGTCAGTAAACACAGTGCGTGTTTTGAATCGATCTTCGGTTGTGTTGTCGAAAATGACAACTCGGTCCCGCAAGTCGAGTTGAAAACGTTGTTGCCGCTCTGCGTAAGTGTAGTTCTCGGCAACCCACAAACGACCCTTGGCATCCCATGACATGGCGATGGGGTTCTGGACATCGGGCTCAGATGCAAAGGCTTTTGCGATGAGTCCCTTGGGCAGTCGCATGCTCGCCGCAGCGGCTTCTGCAGGCATCAGCGTTTCATCTGATATTGGCTCGCTGTTAAATAATTTCGGAAATTCAGCTGTGGCACTGTTTACATGCAGCAGGATCAGGATCCAGAGAAACGAACGCATCACCAAACTTTCTGTTGAGCAAGTAGTGTCTGTAAAGCAAGAATTACTTTTCAAGCCAGCAGTGGTAGCGGTTGTCAAGCAATGAGTGGTTGTACAACCCTGCCATGCACATCGGTAAGTCGGAAATCCCGACCTTGGAACTTGTGTATCAACCGCTCATGATCGATTCCCAGCAGATGCAATACCGTCGCGTGCAGGTCGTGAACGCTGACCCCGTCTTCTGCAACGTTGACGCTGTAGTCGTCGGTGCTGCCGTGGTTGACCCCACCCCGAGTTCCACCTCCTGCCATCCACATGCTAAAGCAACTCGGATGATGGTCCCTGCCATAGGATTTTTCCGTCAGCTTTCCCTGTGAATAGATGGTTCTGCCAAATTCACCCCCCCAAATGATAAGCGTATCATCCAGCATGCCTCGTTGTTTGAGGTCACGCAGTAGTGCTGCGGTGGGTTGGTCTGTATCCTTGCACTGTTTACCAATCTGGGTAGGTAGATTGTTGTGCTGGTCCCATCCTTGATGAAATAATTGGATGAATCTAACGCCTCGCTCCGCGAGTCGTCTGGCGATCAAGCAGTTGTAGGCATAGCGACCCGGTTTCGTCACCTCGCTTCCATAAAGATCCATGACGTGTTTGGGTTCATTTGAAAAGTCCAGCAGATCAGGGACGGACATCTGCATGCGATACGCCAATTCGTACTGCGCGATTCGTGTTTCAATTTCAGGGTCTTTCACCTCGCCAAATTTGATCTGGTTCAGTTCCTTCAGTGAATTGAGCATCACGCGGCGTTGATCACGTGAGATGCCAGCTGGGTCAGAAATATCAAGAACCGGATCACCTTGATTTCGAAACTTCACACCCTGATGTTTTGAGGGCAAGAAGCCGCTGCCCCATAGGCGGTCGTAGAGAGGTTGGCCAGTCTTTCCGGTACCTCTGCTGCTCAGGGCTACAAATGCCGGCAGATTATCGTTGTTGCTGCCCAAACCATAGCCAACCCACGAACCAATACTTGGGCGGCCTGGAATCTGGGACCCTGTCTGCTGGAAGGTGATGGCAGGGTCATGGTTGATTGCATCGGTGTGCATTGAACGAATGATGCACAAGTCGTCCGCCATGCTTCCAATATGTGGCAAAGCCTCGCTGATCCACGAGCCGGCTTGTCCGCAACGTTTAAAATTGAAGGTGCTGGGCGCGACAGGGAAACTGGCCTGTGCTGAGCTCATGGTCGTTTTACGCTCGTCCGGATAGATACTCCGTGGCACCTCCTCTCCAAACCGTTTTTTAAGTTCCGGTTTGTAATCGTAAAGGTCCATTTGGGCAGGACCACCTGACTGGAAAAGATAAATCACGCGTTTCGCGCGGGGCATGAAATGCGGCAGCGCGGGCAGGCCACGGTGCACCGTGGGGTTCTTTTCCTGTGCATGGTTCTCGCGGTTCAACAACGATGTCAGTGCAAGTGAGCCCAATAGCATCGAGCGACGTGAGTACAGGTTCTGGTTCATGGTTGAGGTTCCTATTCCTTGCTGATGGTCTCATCAAGGTTTAGCAATATGTTGGCAATCATGGTCATGGCCGCATGCTCAACCACGGGGATTGTCTGATCACGCTGCTTTTCACCGACGGCCAACAAGAGTTTGGCTTCGGCGGGATTTTTACTGTAATGTGAGAGAAACGTCTTGTGGGTTTTACTCATGATCTTCAACTCGGCGGACGCAGCGTCACGCCCAACGGTTAGTCGGTATCCGGCTTGAATTGCTTGCTTTGAATCGCCCTTGCCCGATATCCACATTCGTTCTGCCAGACAACGAGCAGCTTCGATGAACAGTTTGTTGTTCATCAGGGTAAGAGCTTGCAGTGGTGTGTTGGTGGTTTCTGTTCTTACCACGCATATTTCCCGTGCGGCAGCATTGAAATTCATCATGGTCGGTGGTGGTATCGTTCGACGCCAATAAGTGTAAAGACTGCGACGATACAGGTTGCTACCGTTGTCCTGCTTGTAGTTATTATTGGAAATCGATTTCCAAACCTTAGGTGGCATGTAGGGTTTGGTGGACGGACCCCCTATCTTTTCAACCAGCAGACCGCTCACGGCGAGTGCTTGATCCCGCAGTGTGAAGGCAGGCAATCGGCTTCGGGGACCGCGGGCGTGAAGTTGATTTTCCGGATCACGATCACGTAGCCCATCCCGAAACTGTGATGATTGTTGATAGGTTTGACTCAGGAGGATCTGCTTCTGAATCGCTCGGATATTCCAATCATTGCGGATGAGTTCTAACGCTAGCCAGTCAAGCAGTTCGGGGTGGGAAGGTGGCGAACCTTGAGATCCAAAGTTTTCGCTGGTTTTAACCAGGCCTGAGGAAAAAAACTGCTGCCAAATCCGATTGACTGCAACACGCGCGGTCAGCGGGTGCGATGGGGCGAATAGCCATCTTGCCAATTCAAGGCGATTTGTGGGTGGGGCTTCATCCGCATTCGATAACGAATCGGGAACGCCTGCCTGTACCGGTGATGATCGATCGGGCATGTTGTACTGCCCTCTTTGGAGAATAAAGGTTTCCCGCGGGTGATCAAGTTCGTGCATGATCATCAACGTGGATGGTGATCCTGCCTGCGGACGTTTCAGACCATTGCCCTGATCTGCCCTGGCGTTGCGGAGTTTGACTGGCTCTGGATGAATGAGCTGATCTTCCTGTGGACCTAAATTAGGCCAACTCTTGGGGACCTCAATGAAAGGTGGACTGTTGCCATTATTGGGCCCGACTCCCCATTCAGCCACGTTGTTGAAGTAGGCAAATAATTCGTAGTACTCACGCTGCGAGATCGGATCATATTTATGATCATGGCACCGCGCACACCCGATCGTTAACCCCAGGAAAATGGTCCCGAAGGTATCAACACGATCGACTACGTTTTCAGTTCTCCACTCCTCGGGAATCGAACCGTCCTCGGAATTGATTCGGTGATTACGACCAAAGCCCGTTGCAATTTGTTGACGCAGTGTTGCGTTCGGTAGCATGTCTCCAGCGATCTGCTCAATCGCGAATTGGTCGTATGGTTTGTTTTCATTGAATGCATCAATGACCCAATCTCGCCAGACGTGCTGATATCGATACCGGTCATTCTGATAACCATCCGTATCTGCATATCTCGATGCCTCCAGCCATCGGATCGCCATGTGTTCGCCATAGCGGGGTGAGTGCATTAGACGCTCAATCAGCATCTCAAGGGGCGCCTCACTCGTGTCACCGAGAAACTCATTCATTTCCTGTGGGCTCAATGGCACGCCTGTCAGGTCAAGCGAGATTCTGCGTGCCAGTGTTTCGCGGTTGGCTGATGGCGACGGCGTGAGGTTCTCGGCTCGTAACCTTGCCAAAATGAATTGATCGATTGGACCGTTTGACCATGTATCATTTGCGACCTGGGGAGGTGGTGTGTTACTCGGTGGAGTAAAGGACCAGTGAGTTTCAAAAGATCCTCCCTCTTGAATCCATTTTTTCAGAATCTCTTTTTGCGCCGGGGTAATCTGCTTCAGTGATTCCGGAGGTGGCATCAGTTCGTCAGGATCATTGGACAGGACACGACGGATCAGTTCGCTAGATTCCGGATCGTCTGTATCCATGACTGTCATGGCAGACTCCGCCAGATCAAGTCGCAAGTCGGCCTGTCGGGTTGCGGTATCAGGACCGTGACAATGAAAACAGTTTTCGGAAAAGATTGGCCGCACATCACGATTGAAATCGAGGTTGTCGGCATGGCTAACCGCCGCGATTGGAATAAACAATAGCAGCAGGCAGGCTGTGACGCGGATCATGCAAAGCACAGGGATAAGGAGCACAGGGAAAGGAACGCAGGGTAACAGCTGAGTCACTGGCGGGGCGGGAGGGAACACACATGCCCGTTGTAGGGCGGGATTCCTTGTCCACAGAGTCTAACCAATTTCACAGATTCCTGCATAAACACGTGCAGCTTGAATCAATGGGGCATTGACGCCAGACCAAAACGGAAACGCACTGGAAGGCTCATCGATTCATGTGCAATCTCCATTACACAAGGGGAACCCTGTCTCATTGGCCGCAGTATCGCCCAAGTAATGCGGCGAGCCCCGCAGCAAGGTTGGCTAGGGCTTGGCAAGCCATTGAAAAACCGACGGACTGATCTTTCCCACATGTTTCGTCAGCATGGCTGATTTGCCGGTGGATTGGTAGGCTTTCGCGACCGATGGTGGCATGGATTTCTCGCCCATGATGGTCAACGAATTCGGGGCTCTTAACGCGAGTAACATGGGCAAGTCACCATATTTCACCGCACCCGGAACAAAGTTCATATCTTGGTATCGATCGACTTGCTCGAAACGAAAGGCATTTGTGTCGATTGCTGCACGGGCGATTGCCGGCCCTGCGATGGCTGCGGCTGGGGCTGCCCAAGTGGATGAGCCATCCGTTGAAAGTAAGTTGATTGATTCTGTTTCAAGGGTTTTGGCGAATGCTACCGTTGCAAGAAGGTCAGCACATCGTTCCGCGACCAGTGTGCGGTTGTACCCGAACGTGAACGCTGAATAAGCTCTCTTGTCATCGACAGTGCGTTGCAGAGCTTCACTGCTTGGATCAACTTCGGCTTGCAATTCACCTTGATCAAGCAAGTCGGGTAGTACCACAAATACATTTTGATCGATCAATTGTTTTAGTTGGGTATCTGGTGCGCCGTTCTTGGAAAGCATCGCTACCTTGCCGGCATTTGTGGTCCAGATGACAGTTGTCTTCGGCTTGCTACCAGCTTTGCTCAGAACTAACAGCGGGATTTCTGACTGTCGTGTCTCATCACGGACTAGCACCTTTCGAATCAGGATACCGTCATCGGTTTGTTGCCCTCGGTCATCAATAGTGATTTCGTCAGGAATGCTCTGGTCAAACACCACTTGCCAAGCACCTGCGTAAGTGCGGTTGAATTCCTGCCTGTCTTTTTCATTGTCAGTACTCAGCTTTGCCAATTTTCTGTTGGCTTGATCGTTGAACCACTTGCAAATTGATTTCTCATGCTCGATCCCAACATTGGTGGGTGCCGGGTGTTTTCCACCCCAGATCGTCGTCTCTGCGGTGGTTAGAGGTTCGTAGTCCTGTTCAATCACAGGATCATCGAGTCCGAGTTTCAGGTGGCGATTCATCCACTGATACATGGTGGCACGCGTGACGTAGTTGTAATTGTGCTTGAAGTGCAGCATGGGCCGACAGTAGACATCTGCTTCATTTCCAATCATCGCGTAGAGCCACGATAGTTGTGGGTATCCATCTTTCATCATGTCCCGTGTCCAGTCGTCCGCAGCGGTCATTGCTTGTGGTCGAGGTGCAAACAGGGCAGCGAGTTCTACATTCCCGGTATCGATACGAAGTAGGTTGCAGTTTTCACAGTAACATCCACCTTGCATGGACGTTGAGACCATTCCATTTGGAAAAGAGACTTTGATTCGATCGTCGATCGCACCTAACAAAATGGATTGTGTGCCGCCTCCACTGCCACCGGTGACTGCAAGACGCTCTGGATCCACATCAGGAAGAGCTGCAAGGAAATCAAGTGCTCGAATCGCATTCCATGTTTGTAGGCCCATGATGGATTGCAGCCGAAGATCTGCTTGGGGGCTGTAGAAGACCCACTCGTCTGCAGATGCGTTCCGTTCCTCCGGTCGGACCTTGGCATGTCGATGTGCGACTTCCCGCGAGATCTGTTGAGAATCGGCGTACCCCAACATGTCAAAGATGAAGCAAACACATCCCATCCGCGCCAGTTGTGCACATCTTGCAAGTTTCGGTCGCTTGCCGGATTTAGCGAAGTGCTCCGCCCCTTGGGCAATTTGTTTTTCGACTTCGGCGTCGCTGTACTCTTGCATGCGACCGCCATGCCCATGAGGGGATAATACTGCTGGATGCGGATTTTCAACTGGACCATCCGGCCGGAATAGCAAGCCAGTCACGTAGTGTCCAGGAAGGCTTTGGAAATAGACTTTTTCAACCGTAAAGCCTTTGCGTTGTGTTTTGTCAAACACGACTGCTTCAAGAGGAGACTTGTCGGGCATGGGCCACAGTCCTGTTGCGACCAGGACTCGCCTACGGAGTTGTTCAGCGCGATCGTACCACTCCGCGGGATTTCCCGGAACGTGGAATGGGAAATGCCCATTCAATGTTTTTTTCGGGCCCAGACGAACATCATCGGCGACGGTATTCGCAGGAAGTACGGTTGGCCGTTGAGCCAAAGAAATTCCTGAGGCGATGGTCAGAGCGACAAAGATAGAGAGCGTGAAACGCACTGTGAACCTCTTGCAGAGATCGAATGAGTGGAAAGAAACATCCCGGCTGGGCAATCAGGACTCGCATTTGCCGGCAAGAAAGCCAACAATGCTTGCCACGTTTGTCCACGTCCGTCAGTCCAGTGATACAGATACAACTATGCGTACAATCTTAACCGCCAATCCGGGTGAAATGGGAACCTGGGTTGCAAAGCATGCCGCTTCGGACCTCCGCCAGGCGATTTCCGACAAGGGAAGTGCCAATCTTGTCGTCGCAACGGGAGCATCACAATTTGAGGTTCTGAAGCAACTGGTTGCAGCACCCGACATCGACTGGTCAAAAGTGACAGGATTTCATCTCGATGAATACGTTGGACTTTCAAGTGAACATGGTGCTTCTTTTTGTGGATATTTAAAAGAGCGGTTCGTCGACCAAGTCGATTTGGCCCAGTTTCATTACCTGCGGGGTGACGCAGACCCACAGGTGGTCATTCGTGAAATTGGTGAGTTGGTGAAGACACGCCAGATCGACCTGGCATTGGTAGGGATAGGTGAGAATGGCCACCTAGCGTTCAATGATCCACCCGCTGATTTCGAAACGGAAGAGCCGTACCTGATGGTCGAGCTTGACGAGCCGTGTCGCATGCAGCAAGTAGGTGAAGGTTGGTTCGAATCATTGGATGTCGTGCCAACACATGCAATTAGCATGTCAGTTCAACAGATTCTGAAAGCAGCGAAAATTTATTGCAGTGTTCCCGATGAACGTAAGGCAGAGGCTGTGCGGGCAACGCTCGAGGACGAGATCACCCCGGCAATTCCTGCCAGTATTCTTCGCAAGCACGCCAATGCAACCTTGGTGATCGATAAGGCAGCTGCCTCAAGGCTTGGTGATGAACTCATGAGCGGATTGGAAAGTGGCGAATGAGCGGATACATCGACTTGCAAGTGAACGGTTATGCTGGCGTTGATTTCAATTCAGATCATCTGTCGATTGATGAAGTGGTCAATGTGTGTCGCCGATTGAAAGTTGATGGTACTGATGCGATCTTGGCTACCGTGATTACAGCTCACCTTGATCTCATGCGTCAACGCATTGCCCGCTTGGTTGAGTTGATCGAATTGTCCCCAGAAATTGCGGCCTGTATTCGCGGTATACATGTTGAAGGACCATTTCTGAATCCAGCTGATGGATTTATCGGGGCTCATCCAGCGTCTGATGCGATGCCGGCTGATATCAGTGTGACTGACCAATTGCTGGAAGCAGGAAATGGATACATCAAAATGGTCACGCTGGCACCTGAAATGGACTCGGATGCCCGCGTCACTCGACATCTCTCGAATGGTGGAATAGCTGTCGCTGCTGGGCACAGCAATGCATCTTTGGATGATCTGCAGCGGTCCATTGATCAGGGGCTGAAATTGTTTACGCACTTGGGAAATGGCTGTCCTGCTTCTTTGCCCCGGCATGACAATATTGTTCAGCGTGTGCTCGCTGTCAGTGATCAGCTGAAGATTTCATTCATAGCAGATGGTCACCATGTGCCGGCATTTGCGCTCAAAAATTACTTGGGAATGATTCCCGATGAAAATATTGTTATCGTTACTGACGCTATCAGTGCCGCTGGATTAGGGCCGGGGAGATACAAGCTCTCGGGTCAGGTGGTTGAGGTTGATGATGACGGTGCCGCGTGGGCTGCATGCCGTACTCATTATGCAGGCTGTGCATCCACGTTCGAACAAATGATCGATGTGTTGAAAGGTCCTGTTGGCGCTAGCGATGAGCAAATTTGTCAATGGATGATTACGAATCCATTGCAGTTGCTTGTGGCAGACCAAGCACACGATGGGTGAGTGAAAACTAGTGGTTACTACGAAGAAAAGGTGTTTATTGTGGGTGCTGAGGGAATTACAGAGGTCATACGTCGTCGACGCACTGTTAAGCCAAAGGAGTTTTCAGATCAAACGATTTCACAGGAAATCATTGATGAGATCTTGGAAAATGCGAATTGGGCTCCAACTCATGGCTTCACAGAACCGTGGAGATTTTCTGTCTTCACGGGTGATGCTCGGCACAACCTTGCCGAGTTTCTTGCAGCCACCTACAAGGCCGTTACGACAGAAGAGACTTATCGCCAGAACAAATATGAGGGAATGAAACGCAATGCGACACTCGCTCCGGTTGTGATTGTGATTGGGATGAAGCGGCAGCCAAGCGGAAAGATTTCAGAGTTGGATGAGATCCAAGCGGTTGCTTGTGCTGTCCAAAATATGCACTTGACTGCCACTGCCCATGGAATCGGGGGCTTCTGGTCCAGTAATGCCGCAGCCACCAGCGATCAAATGCGTGACTACATTGGACTGAGTGGTGAGGATCGTGCGTTGGGTCTATTCTACTTGGGATATCCGGCAAATGATTGGCCAGCGGGAAAACGTCAGCCAATCTCCGACAAAGTCCGCTGGGTTGAGTCAAAGTCGGAACAGTAAGCGGATGCGATGCTAGCGGTGTTGAGTGTCACGGAGTCAGCCTGTAGTGAGTTTGGGGTGCTGGGTGTCGGAGCCCACACTGTAATGCCGTGAATAAGATCATTTCGTGTTGGCTGAAATTGAATGCAACTTGACGGCCTGGTCCGCAAGCTGATTGTCTGCCAACAAGTCAGTCCATTGCTGGTTCCATTCACGACGGTTGCGAATTTGCAATTCCCTGCCTCGAGCGGCCTGTATCAGCACAAGTTGCGGGGGTTCGGCCAGCCGACTGATATTCAACAAGTCGGGTGCGTCGCGATTGCGAGGTGACAAACCAGTCAGCGTCAACGAGTTGATATTCTTCATGAAGAGAGATGCAAACAGTGCCCAAGAGGCACCTTCGTTGTAGGCTTCCAGTGAAAATTGAAGATCGGGTTTCTTCAGGAAATCTTGCAAGGCGATTGTCGCCCGAAGAACATCATAGGTTTGCATTCCAGCAACTGTCTGACCGAGTTGCATGAAGCGTCGTCTTATCTGCGTTTGTTTTTTCTCTTCTGAAGACCACTCGGTGGGTCCAATACCTCGGGGTGCCACGTAGGCAATTGTTTCTGTCTTGGCGAGCGCAGCAATGGTTTCCCATTCACCTGCGTCAGGCTGCACATCAAAAGTGTGGTCAGGTACAAGCTTGGCGAGACCGGCGAGAGTGCCCGGCCATTTTGTTTTGTCCAGGACGTGCAAGGTCAAGGCACTCGGATTACTGTCGTTGGGACCGATCAGGTAGACGCGGAGGCGGTACGGTTTTTGGCTGGTGAAATCAATGACGCGTACGGTGGTGTTGGCTCTGGTGGCTTCCGCGATCAGCTTTGCATCAGTTTTTTCTCCAGTTGCTGGCCATCCGCCAAAGCACTTCTGACGTATCAGTTGGGTCGTCGTTTCATCCAGAATGCTGGCTTGTGCAATGTCTGTGGGCAGGTCATCAGTGCCCACAGTCGGGACAAATGTTTCGTGGATGGATGTGACTTTTTCGTCAGAGGGTAATACCCGAAACACTTTCAAATCTTTTTGATCAAAAAGCGGTGTCGCAGCAGAAGTGATCAGAGAATCATCATCTCGAAGGTAATGATTGAGCCATCGAAAAGCATGAACACGAAGCTCTTGAGTGTCCTTGTGAGGCCCCTCAGTGATATGCAGTCCCAGTTTATCGTCTGCATCGTAAAGCTGATAGATTTTCTTCGTTCGTGTGTACACATCAACCACGCCATCAAGTGGGAAAATGCGATCCTTATCTGTGTTGGAAATGAGTAAAGGCCGCGGCGCGACGAGTGCTGCAACCATTGGGTAGTCCCAGCGATAAGTGTTGACCATGTACATGCAATCGCAATGCCCTTCGACGCAGCCATCGACCACATGATTTTGTAAGCTGGTGATTCCGGCGACTGGGACAGCAACTTTGATGCGTTCATCAATTGCTGCGACCCACCATGAATAAGCGCCGCCGCCGCTTCGGCCGGTGACCCCGATTCGGTCGCCATCAACTTCATCGCGTGATTGCAGGTAGTCCAAAGCTCGGACACAATTCCAAGCCTCGACGCCCGCCGGTGTGTAGCCTCGATTGTTCCACCACCACATTTTTTCGCGGTAGGTCCCATGGTGGATGCCTTCAATTTCGCCGAGTTGGATCGTGTCAATCGTTAGGCAGACATAACCATTGCGTGCGAACCAAGCACCATGATGCTGATAGTGCGTTTTATTTCCAAGGCTGACTCCATCGCGTTTTACACGACCGTGGCCACACACGTAAAGAATCGCCGGGAGTGGTGTGTCCTGTTTGACCGGGCGATAAAAATTGCCGGTTACGTAAAGGCCTGGGCTAGACTGAAAATGAATACGCTCAGCGATGACGCCGTCGTTTTCGACGGAGCCAGTGATCCTTGCATTGAGTGGAGTTCGTTTTGGAAATGGACTGAGTCCCAGCATTTCCAGAAGTTGATCTTGGTACTGATCACGTCGACTTGTCCAATCCTCAAGTGAATTGATATCGGCGAAGGTCTGATTTGTAATTTCAGCCGTCTGATCTGCAAAGTAGATTTGTGCAAGTCGATCGCCATCTCCCACTGCGGGTTCTACGGCAAATCCCAAGCTGGACACCAACAGCAGAGCACCAAGGATCATGACATAACGCATCGCATCTTCCTGAAAGTGGGGGGACGGGGTGCAGGAACCAGCGCAGATCCGTTGCAGGGAGACGGCAAAACGCCTCGCTGAATTGTCACGCTGTTCTTCGCACGCTTTCACTTGGGGGCATGCCGCTGGATGCCGTGATGCGATTATAGTTCCAGAAAAAGCCGAGCTGGGTCTTCAATCACATCCTTGATGGTCTTCAGGAATCCAACTGCCTCTCGGCCATCCACAATCCGGTGATCGTAGGTCAGTGCGACGTACATCATCGGGCGTATCACGACATTTCCATCGATGGCAACCGGACGTTGCTGGATGGAGTGCAGTCCAAGAATTCCACTTTGAGGCGGGTTTACAATTGGAGTGCTCAATAGAGATCCATAGACACCGCCATTGCTGATGGTGAAGGTGCCCCCAATGAGATCCGTAGGTTGTAGCCGATTTTCACCTGCCTGTCGTGCAAAGTTGCCAATGGACTGTTCGACGTCAGCAAATGACATCCGTTCGACATTTCGCAGAACGGGCACGACAAGGCCCTTGCCGCCGCCGATTGCTACTCCAATGTCTTGGTAATGTCGATACACAACATCATCGCCTCGAATTTCCGCGTTCACGGCAGGATAGCGTCGCAGCGCCTCAACCGCTGCCTTTGCAAAGAATGACATGAAGCCAAGTTTGACACCATGTCGCTCCAGAAATTGATCTTTGTACTTTTTGCGGATCTTCATCACAGGATCCATGTCAATCTCATTGAACGTGGTGAGCAACGCAGCGGTTTGCTGGGCCTCCACGAGTCGTGCTGCGATGGTGCGGCGCAGCATGCTCAGCGGTTTTATTTCTTCACCACGCAATTCGCTGTTGTTGGTGACAAGGCTGGTCTCGCTGCGAGATGTCGGTGGTGCTGGTAGGGGTGGGCTTGATTTCTGCTTCTGAACAAATGCAAGAACGTCTTCCTTCAAGAGTCGTCCGCCGGGACCCCGAGCTGGAACCTGACTGGCTGACAAGCCGTGTTCATCCAAAAGCCGCTGTGCCGCCGGCATCACAAAACCACTGGCTTCTGAATTAGCGCTCTCAGGGGCACTGGCTCGTGAACTGGCTGCTGTTGTGGCAGAGTTCGACGCCCCGCTCGAAACGTCTGCAGGCTTTTCACCTGGTTCAATGGCCGCGATCACGTCGCCAACCTTGGCGAACTCTTCTTCCTGCTTGCTAATATTTCGGAGAAATCCCGATGTTGGTGCCGGGATCTGTACCGAGGCTTTTTCGGTTTCAATCTCGACCAGATCCTCTCCCGAGTTGACCCAGTCCCCCTCCGCTTTCAACCATTGGCCAATTTGTACTTCGCTGATGGACTCACCGACTGTGGGGACTTCGACTTGGATGGCTTCACTCACGGGGATGTCTATAAAAGTTGGAGACTGAAAGTTGGAGACTAAGACAGGTGCACTGAACACACTTCACGTATCAGAACAGGATACCGAGCTGGCACACAAAAGTCAGGATTGGGGTCGTGGTTTTGACAGGGTGAATCCCATCTTTTTGATCACAGCAGTCGTTTCCCATCATTCGGGTCGATCGTTTCCCATGAATCGGGTCTCGACCCTCCAATTATTCGGATCTGGCAATCCAGTCCGGATGGCTAGATTCTGAGGAGCGTGAGGGTTGCATCTTCCACGATGATCACAACTTCTATTGCGTGTCTAATTCGCTTAAACGGCCTACTCGATTCACGAATGTCCCGCCAGCGGTTCGATGCGTCATAAGGTAGCTGTCGGGGAAATCGGGTTCGTGACGGCTGCGTGAATGGGTTAACCCGTGGGTCTCACAGTGGCAAAATGATGGCGGAGTCTGATCGTGGTAATCCGATTCAATTGACTGCAGTCGTACTGTTGCTGGTGGGTGGTGGGTGGTACTTCCTTCACCATTATCGGATCGACGGCCTCGACGAGGTTTCTGTGTCATCCAAACGAGCGGATGAAAGTGCCGAGCAATATATCTCTTACACGGATGTTCCTTCGTTCGTGGAATCTACTGAGTCCGCGAGCCCCGCGCCGCAGTCGACGCCTAATCTGCGTACGGCTGCCGCTGATTTTTCTGTTGCTGAGCAGGCAGATTTGAACTCGTTTGCCGCCACAACCCCGACACCAAGCATTGGCGGTTTGAAAATTGCTTCATGGGCTCTGGATGGGTTTGGGCCTACCAAACTGGCCAATCCTGCAGCACGGCAGAACGTAGCTCGCGTGGTGCGGCAGTTTGATGTGATTGCTTTACAGCAAATCGCCTCCATCGAAAGAGATCTGATACCACGTTTGGTCGAGGCGATCAATCACGGTGATGGTCGCTATGATTTTGTGGTGGGACCTCCGACCGGCCCAGCTGATCGTCCTGAGCAACTCGCTTTTATTTTTGATACGGCTCGAGTCGTCGTTGATCGGCGACAGACCTACACGCTTGATGATCCCGACAAACAAATGACCTTTGACCCATTGGTGGCATGGTTCCGAGCTGCTCAGGGGCAGCCGGGGCAAGCGTGGACCTTCTCGTTTGTGAACCTTCGCATCGATCTTGCACGGGCTCCCAATGAGGTTGCTTTGCTGCCCAAGGTCATTCAGGCCATCCGGGGTGATGGCAGACGCGAAGATGATCTAGTGATTGCAGGATTGCTTCAAGCGGATGACGCTTACCTGCTTCCAACGCTAACAAGTAAGTCGGTGAAAGCAACGGTTCGGAATCGACCCACTGATATTTTTGGTCGCTATCAGACCAGCAATCTGTTACTTGATACGAACTCAACGACAGAATACATGGGCCGTGGTGGTGTCTTTGATTATCTCGGGACATTTAACCTGAATCTTGCTGAAGCAGAGACGGTGACCAGTCATCTGCCCGTGTACGGTGAGTTTTCTGCCATCGAGGGCGCGGCTTATTAAGCTGCGTGTAGATCAATGTTGCAGGCAATGCAGTGCTAGCCGTCCAATCCACTCACCCTCCGGTTGTGCTGGGCAGTTGTTCCTGAACGTCGAATCAGGCGGCGCGAAATCTTTGAGATTGAGAATCCGGTGTGAAGAAAGATCCACGTGAAACGGATCGTGACTTGGCAGGGTGCTGATACCTTAAAGGATATCGTCACGTTCAAAATCAACGTAGTCTTCACGTACGCGGATCGCTTCTTCTTTCCGTCGCAGAAAGGCATCGAGTACTCGCGGATCGAAATGTTTTCCACGGCTGTCGATTAAGATCTTCAAGCATCGTTCAATCGGAAATGCTTCTTTGTAGGGGCGTGCCGAGCTAAGTGCATCAAATACGTCAGCAACAGCGACGATTCTGCCTTCGATCGGAATCGCATTTCCCGCCAGTTCTTTTGGGTATCCCGAACCATCCCATTTTTCATGATGCGTGGCAGCAATCACTGCAGCCAATCGAAGGACAGGTGAATTAGTGGATCCCATGATCTGAAGACCCACCGAAGTGTGTGTTTTCAGACGGATGGACTCTTCATGGCTAAGCGGATTGATAATCCGTCTGCCGATGTTGCAGTGCTCTTGGATGATCTCGAATTCTTGCGGGTCGAGTTGCCCTGGTTTGTGTAGGATCGCATCTGGGATGCCGATTTTCCCGACGTCGTGAAGCTGTGCTGCTTGCTCAATGAGGTCAATTGCTGCTTGCGGAAATCCGAGTTCGGCCGCGATCATCGCTGCGTAGCGACCGACACGTGTGACGTGCCTTCCTGTGTCATCGTCACGGAATTCGCCTGCTAGCTAAACAGTAGATGTTTTGGCCAGCGTTTGACGCGGCTTTCGAGGTGGCTTTGCCACGAGGCGAATGATGGGGACTGTCTTTCGACCGCCATGGAACGTTCGCTTGCCATCAATGGTGTGGTCAAAAACAAAAACTCCGCTGCTACTACCTCGAGGCGAAACACGCAGGATCGCAGGATGACCGCATTCCAAGCAGCAGACGCGTAAACCGTGGCTATCCAGAAGTTGGTGGATCGAATCGACTAATTCACGATTTTTCTGCAAGTCGTCGAATGAGCGGCCCACCATCTTGGACAGTTGTTCCTGAATCGCCAAACGAATCGTTCGCTGCAGGCGATTGAGTTCCTGATTCAATTCGAGCAACGCCGTTTCGGCTTCGAGGGACGAGATTGGCTGAGGGGGTGACATGCCGATGTTTCGAATGTTCAGAAATAGGAGTGGGATCGGTTTGGCGAGATTCAGGAAACCAAGCCACTTGACACTGGACATGTTATACAATTTGTATAACATGTCCAGTGTCAAGTCGGTTCTCGTGTGTCCGAACGCGGGCATATTTCAGAAAATTCCGATAAATCACGGGATAGATAGGGGTTTTCCCGCGTAGTTCAACGTGGCGGGAAAACCGCAAATTCATTAGTGTCCCGTTTTGTCCTATCCTTCTTCCCCTTTCGCAAGATCGCTGAACACCCATGTCGGTCAATCAACAAACCGTTGAGGACACCAAGGCCCAGATTCGAGGGCTGGTGAACGAAATTGCCCAGCTATCCAAAAGTGGGGCTACTGCGGAAGAGTTCTATCCAGAGCTGCTTTCCCGCATCATTACTGCGTTGGCCGCTGCAGGAGGAGCGATCTGGCTGCTGGACGAGGATCGGCAACTGAATCTGCAATACCAGATCAATGCGGAGCCCTCCATTTTGGAGGATGACTCCGAAGATGCGACACGTCACACCCGCCTGATTCAGCGTGTCGCAAACACGGGGCAGTCGCTTTTGGT